>OFFF01000046.1_pt1 | contig 86994 bp, 77 predicted proteins | sample 1521301 | NCBI WGS metagenome assembly OFFF01 (sample SAMEA3504101, study PRJEB24116) | mouse gut metagenome | biome: mouse gut; feature: mouse-associated habitat; material: faeces | place: Denmark | collected 2011
CGAAAGGGCACTCATAAAAGTTCCTCTCGTGCGCCTTTGCGACTTTACCAATTAAATCGCTGCGCGATGGCTCTAAAGGGTAAAGTCACTTCGGCACACCTGTAATGAGAGGAACTTTTACTCGAAAGGGCACTCATAAAAGTTCCTCTCGTGCGCCTTTGTGACTTTACCAATTAAGTCGCTGCGCGATGGCTCTAAAGGGTAAAGCGCCTTCGTGACTTTACCGTCTACTTCCGCTTGGAAAGCACCTCTTCCTCATACTTCTCAATCTGCGCAAACCAGTCCTCCTGCACCGGAGCGCCGTTCTGCTCGCAGAAATAATTCCACACATCCCCGAGAGGATACGTCTTCATCTCCTCCTGACGCATCATCAGCTCCGTGAACTTCCCGGCATCCTGAAGCTCTTTCAGCTTCTTATTGGGAGAAAGCAGCGCGTAGAGAAGAGCCTTCTGCATATTGCGCATACCCGTTACCCAGGCGGAAATACGGTTGATGCTTGCGTCAAAATAATCCAGAGCCAGAAGCACCCTGTCAATGGCATCGTTGCGCACGATCTCCTTGGCAATCTCTCTCGTCTCATCATCAAAAAGAACCACATGGTCGCTGTCCCAGCGCACGCCTCTTGTCACGTGAAGGGCAATCTTGTCATTAAACAGCAGCATAGAGGAAATCTTATCGGACACCACCTCGGTAGGATGATAATGTCCGTTGTCCATCAGGCTGATGATTCCGTTTCTTGCCGCATAATTGATTGTAAACTCGCTGGAGCCCACCGTATAAGACTCCATACCGATACCAAACACCTTAGACTCCAGACACACCAGAACCTTTTCCTTGTCATAGGGAACAGCCAGAATCTCATCCAAGGACTGCTTAAATCTTGCACGGGGTCCCAGGCGGTCCGCCGGAACATCCTTCATTCCGTCGGGAATCCAGATATTCATGGCACAAGGACAGCCCTGCTCTGTGGCCAGATATTCGGAAATCTTAATACATGCAATACAGTGATCCACCCAGAACTTACGAACCTTCTCGTTGGGGCTTGAGAGGGTCAGACTGTCCTCTGCCATCGGATGAGAAAAGCAGGTGGGATTAAAGTCAAAGGCAACGCCGTTCTTCTTGCCGAACTCCACCCATTTTGCAAAATGCTTCGGCTCAATCTTATCCCGATCCGCGCGCTCTCCGTTCTCAAAGATGGCGTAGCAGGCATGGAGATTCACCTTATGCTTGCCGGGAATCAGGCTTAAAGCCTTCTCAATGTCCGCCATCAGCTCCTCCGGATTCCTTGCTCTTCCGGGATAATTGCCTGTAGTCTGAATACCGCCGGTCAAAGGCCCGTCATGGTCAAATCCGATTACATCATCTCCCTGCCAGCAGTGCATGGAAATGGGAATCCCTTTGAGACGCTCCAGAGCCGCATCCGTATCCACGCCGATTTTCGCATACATTGCCTTCGCTGATTCATATCTTTCTTTCACATTCATGCCTATCATCCTCCTATTTTAAGTCGCTGCGCGACAGCTCTAAAGGGTAAAGTCACTTCGACACACCTGTAATGAGAGAAACTTTCATTCGAAAGGGCACTCATGAAAGTTCCTCTCATGCGCCTTTGCGACTTTACTATTTAAATCGCTGCGCGATGGCACTAAAGGGTAAAGTCACTTCGGCGCACCTGTAATGAGAGAAACTTTCATTCGAAAGGGCACTCATGAAAGTTCCTCTCGTGCGCCTTTGCGACTTTACCAGACAACAAAAATTATTTTTTCAAAATCATTTAATATTTCTTAGCTGCACTATTTTATAGTCACTTCGCGACAGCTCTATCAGTTGCGTATTATAATTATACTCCCGCCTTTATCCCTCTCTAAGCCCGAAATGACCGAATCTCAAAGGAATTGCGGATACAAACCCTGGCGTCCCAGATATCCTTAAGCTCCCCGGCCGCAATCATCTGCGCCGCCAGATTTCCAAGAGCCGTAGCCTCTCCCGGTCCTGCCAGAACTTCCTTCTTCGTGTACCAGGCCGTCAGCTCATTGAGGTAATCCGCATTGGAACCGCCGCCCACCACATGAATCTTATCATAGGTCTTCCCGGTAAGCTCCTCAATCTCCCAGACCGTTTCGCCGTAGCTGCGGGCCAGATTCTGGTAAATGACCGCCGCCAGCTCTCCCGGCGTCTCCGGCACTGCCTGGTCGTGCTTCCTGCAATATTCCTGTATCGCTTCAATCATACTGTCCGGAGACAGGAAGCTCTGATCGTTCACATCAATCACCGTGGGGAAGTCCGAAACCTCCTCAGCCATCTTGCAAAGCTCCGCGTAGCTGTATTTTACCGGAAGCTCCTTTCGAACGGACTGAATCATCCACAGTCCCATAATATTTTTCAAAAACCGGAACCGGTAATCCACGCCGCCCTCATTGGTAAAGTTTGCCCTGCGGCTTTCCTCTCTGCAATCCGCTTCCCTTAGCTCCGTTCCCATCAGGGACCAGGTGCCGGAGCTTATGTAGATCACATCCTCCTCCGTGGAGGGAACCGCCAGAACCGCAGAAGCCGTATCATGGGTAGCCGGCTGCATCACCGTGCAGGAGAAGCCAACCTCCCCGGCCACCTCTTTCTTTAAGGGTCCTACCACAGTTCCCGGAAGGCTGATAGGCCCGAAGATTTCTTTTTTATAGCCCAAACGCTCAATCAATTCAAAGTCCCAGTCCTTTGTCTTCGGACTTACAAGCTGGCCCGAGGTGGCATTGGTATACTCTGTTTTTGCCACGCCTGTCAGCAGATAATGAAAATAATCCGGAAGCATCAAAAGCTGCTCCGCCTCTTCCATCAGCTCCGGCTGCTGCTCCTTTACGGCCATGAGCTGATAAATGGTATTGAAAATCTGTTTCTGGATTCCCGTTCGCCCATACAGCTCCTCCGGAGAAATGATCTCATAAACCTTGTCGTCCATTCCCTCCGTCCGCTTATCCCGATAGCCGACCGCATCCCCCAGGCGCTCCCCGTTTTTATCCAGAAGAACATAGTCCACCGCCCAGGTGTCCACACCCATACTCACCGGAATTTTCCCAAGCTCCTTACAGCGTTTCATTCCGGCCTTGATTTCTCCGAACAGGCCGTCCGCATCCCAGCACAAATGCCCGTTCTTTGGCTTCATGCCGTTGTCAAAGCGGTAGATCTCCTCCAGAACCATTTTCCCGTCCTCAAGGTGCCCCAGGATATGGCGTCCACTGGAAGCCCCGATGTCTACTGCCAGATAATAGGTGTTGCTCATCCCTTTTCTCCTTCTTTAAAACTGGGGGACTGCAGGCGCAGTCCCCCAGTATTCTTATAGCCTTTTAAATCTTACAGTTTGCTGATCCACTCAGCCATGTTGCCCTTGTAGAAGATGTACGGTGTGCCTGCCAAAACGAAGGTTCCGTCGCCCTGTGTGTAAACAGTGTAATCTTCCTCAGCATAGTCACGGAAAGCAGCCATTGTGAAGGTCTCACCATCTGCTCCTGCCCAGCCATTGGTCAGAGCCGCGTCAATTGCAGCGCCTGCTACTGCGCCAAGATGAATAACATCCCACAGCATCATGTAAGGACAAACGGATGCAAATGCGTCATCCTCTGCCGCGTTGGGCATGAAGGACTGCATCTCGGAAGGAAGTCCAAGACCTGTCAGCTTGATTTCGCTGTTCGCCTGCTTCAGAACCTGTCCTGCTGCTGCGATACCAACGGTAGTCGGGGAAATGATACAGTCAACCTTAGCCTCTGCTACGAAAGCATTTGCCTGAGTTGTAGACTCAACCGGGTCGTCATTTCCGTACTTCTTGTCAAGGTTGGGGCTAACCTTACCCTTGTACATATCCTTTGCAAGCTCTGTCTCCATAGCTGCAATCCAGCTGTTCTGAACCGGAGTATCGATACCGGCGGAAAGAACGCCAAGAACGATCTCGTCGCCTGAGTAGCTTCCAAGCTGCTCTGCTACAACCTCTTCCATAGTCTTATCTTCCGGATAATCTACGCCAAGAGTAATCAGAACGGCTGCCTGTACCAGATAAGATCCGATATCCTGAACCTCTGCCTGATTGATATGAGCCAGACGGTAGTCAACGCTTGCCTCGGAGTCGATGGAAACGATGGGGATTCCGGCATCCTTTGCCTTCTGGAAAATCTCATCATATCCGGTATCTCCGTTGGTGGAAATAACGATAGAAGCAACGCCCTGTGTAATCAGCTCGTCAAGCATCTGAACCTGAGCGGCTACGGTTGTCTCAGCCGGGCTGTCATACTCGGTCTCATAGCCAAGTGCGTTCATGTACTCACTGTAGCCTTCATACATCAAATCACCGAACTTGTTACCGGTAGACTTGAACATAAATACATGCTTTCCGCCTTCAGCAGACGGTGCTGCAGGAGCATCTGCCTCTGCGTCGTCTCCGCCTGTCTCGGCAGGAGCCTCTGTTGCCGGCGCATCCGTTGCCGGAGCTTCCGTTTCCTTGGAACCGCAGGCTGCAAGTCCTGCAATCATGCTCACACTGAGCATCAGAGCTAAAATCTTTTTCATCATAATGAAATATCCTCCTTTTATTTTTGCTTAATAGCTCTTTTTTATATATACGGGGCGCTCTAAACCCCGGATATACCTTACCAAATGAAGTTCGTCCGCCCGAAAGCGGCCGCCTTTCATTCAAACCGCTTAGGAGAAACGCTCCTTATTCTTTCTGGCATTCTCCTCAAGCTCCGCTTTCATCTGTGCTGTCTTTTCCTTACACGTATTCTGTAAGGACACAATTCTCTCCTCGGCCTTGCGGATCTTACCGTCCGGATCGCCGGATTTTCTAAGCCTTGCAATCTCCGCCTTAAGCTCTTTCACCTCTGCGGCCGTCTTTACATTGAGAGCCTCGATGTTCTTATTGTTCTTATACAGAACCTTAAGCTTCACATCCGCAATAAGCTGCCGGTTCACACTGGGAATCAGTACGGCAATCAGAAGCACAATACCCGTTACAATCTTACGTGTATTGGCATCCACGCCAATCAGACCCAGCGTATACAGCAGGAAGGCCATAATAAAGGTGGAAATAAAGGGACCGTACACCTTACCCTTACCGCCGTTGGTGGATACGCCGCCCAGTACGCAGATAGCGATAGTATCCATCTCGTAGCCCGTACCCATAGAGGAGGAAAGACCGCCGCCCATACGTCCTACGAAGAAAATGGAACCGATGCCTGCCATCACGCCCATCAGGATAAACACAATGAGCTTCACCCGCTCTACCCGGATACCGGAATACTGAGCCGTAACCGGGTTATTTCCCACAATATACAGCTTCCGTCCAAAAGTGGACCGGTGCAGAATAAAGTAGAAAATCACGGTAATGATGATATATAACACCATACAAATGGGGAAGATCCACCAGTTTCTCCAGCCGATGGCATTGTAGAAGGCCGGGAAATTCTTAAGTGAATTTACATCCAGGATAATCTCTACAATTCCGCGGAACAGCATGGAGGTGGAAATGGTTACAATAACCGCAGGCATCTTCACATATCCTACCAGAACGCCGTTAAAGGCCCCGCAGACCGCTCCCGTAAGGATACCTGCCAAAACAGCCACAATCCCCGGCGTTCCGTTCTGATACAGAAGACCCGTAGTCATACCGGAAAGAACCATGTTGGAAGCGATGGATACGTCAATATCCCCAAGCATCAGCACAAACACCATACCCATTACCATAGGCGACAAGTCAAGTCCCGACTGAATGATGGACTGAATGGTGCCGATGTTGAAATACAATCCCGGCCTGGCAACAGCCAGAATCAGATTAATCAGAATCAATATGTAAACCAGGATCATTTCCCATTTTACCAGAAACTTGCTTAATTGAAAACCCTCTTTGACAGTCAGATCTCTGACCGCAGCTTTATTCTCAGCCATTAGAGCAGTGCCCCCCTTTCTTTCAGGAAACGCTTCTCAGAAGAGCGTGCCATTGCAATATTCAGGAATACGGCTGCAATAATGATAGCGCCCTGCAGGGCCTTCTGCCATACGGACAATCCCGGAAGCAGACTGATAAACTGGGTAATCACGCTCATCATCAGCCATCCGATGAATACGCCGTCCACAGTTCCCCGGCCTCCGGTGATGCTGACGCCGCCCAGGATACAGATAGCGATAGCCTGCAGCTCATAGCCGTCGCCGATGGTATAGGTACACATTGCATAGTTGGCCGTATAAAGCATACCGGAGATGCCTGCCAGTGCGCCGCAGATAACAAATGCCAGAAAACGGACTCGCGCCTCCTTGATACCTGCAACCTTCGCAGACTCCACATTCGTTCCGATTGCATAGATACGTCTGCCGGTCGTCCGGTAGCTGAGATACCAGTATGCTGTCAGAAATACGACAGCCGCAATCCAGAGAATACTCGGAACTCCAAGGATCTGCTTTCCTGCCCACGCCTGATAGCCCTCGGAAATCTGATGGGGGAACCACCAGTTGCCGCCGCTTAAGAGGAACGCAAAGCCTCTGTAGATATACATCGTACCCAGTGTTGCAATCATGGGAACCACTTTCAGGTAACCAACCACAAAGCCGTTGAAGGCTCCGCAGATAATTCCGATCACAAGGCTTAAAAGCACCCACACAAAGTTGGGAATCTCCATATGGCTGCTCATCAGCGAAGTGCAGACCACGCCGGACAATGCCAGTATGGAGCCTACGGACAGGTCAATGCCGCCCGTCACCAAAACCACCATCATACCCATTGCCAGGAATACGTAAACCGCATTATTCCGCAGCATGGAAATAATGGTATTCAGGGAAAACATAGACGGTGTAATAATTCCCGCCAGTATCATAAGCCCAATCAGTCCGAATACAAGACCGATGTTGCGGTATCCGAATACTTTTTTCATGCCCTGGCCTCCTTCCTCTGTTCACCCAATGAGGCCGCCATAATCATTTCCTGGGATACCTCTTTGTTGTCAAATTCGCCGGTTACATGTCCGGACTTCATCACCACGATCCGGTCGGCCATACCAAGCACCTCCGGCATCTCGGAGGAAACCATAATAATCGCATAGCCGTTTGCCGCCAGCTCGTTCATAATTTCATAGATGGAATACTTCGCGCCTACGTCGATACCCTTCGTAGGCTCGTCGAGAATCAGCACTTTCAGGGAGCAGTTGAGAAGCTTGGCAAATACAACCTTCTGCTGATTACCGCCCGACAGTGAGGAGGGCGGCGCGCTGATATCTTTGGCTTTGAGGGAAATCTTCTGGCAAAGCTCAATGGCTTTTTGAATCTCCGCCTTTTCATCCAGCATATTCGCCTTGGCAAACTGCTTCATATCCGCAGAAGACACGTTCTGGTAAATGGGCAGCTCGTTCACAAGCCCCTGGGTCTGCCGGTTCTCAGGAAGCAGGCCGATGCCGTATTCAAATGCCTCCACCGGTGTCTTTACATGAATCTCCTGTCCCTCCAGAAGAATCCTGCCGCTGTCGGGATTCATAATGCCGAAAATGGTCTGGCAGACCTCGGTACGCCCTGCACCCACCAGTCCCGTAAGAGCCAGAATTTCGCCCTTCTTTACGTCAAAGGAAATATTTTTAAAGTAGCCTTCCTTGGAAATATTTTCCACTTTCAGTACGGTTTCTCCAATTTTGGCCGTCTTTTCGGGATACATCTGATCCAGCTCCCGGCCTACCATCGCCCCGATGAGCTTCTGATTGGAAATCTTATCCACATCCCAGCAGCCTATGTACTGTGCGTCACGGAATACGGTGACTCTCGTTGCCAGGCGGTACATATCCTCAAATCTGTGAGAAATCAGAATAATGGAAACGCCCTCGTCACGGAGCCGCTCCGCAATAGTGTAAAGCTCCTCGCACTCATTTGCCGTCAAAGAAGCCGTCGGTTCATCCATGATAAGAATCCGGGCGTCTCTGGAAAGGGCCTTGGCAATCTCCACAAGCTGCTGTGCCGCTACGCTTAAGGAACCCATCGGCTTCGTCACGTCGATCTCCTTGCTCAAAGGCTCAATCAGCTCCTTTGCCTTCTGGTTCATCTGACGCCAGTCGTACATGCCCAGCTTGTTCTTAATCTCCTGCCCCATAAAAATATTTTCAGTCACAGACAAATCCGGGAATGCCGTTACATGCTGATAAATCGCCGCGATTCCCAGCTTCGCCGAATCCATCGTATTCCGGGGGGTAATCCGCTCGCCCTCTAACAGCATAATTCCGCTGTCCGGCTGATGAACGCCTGTGATAACCTTGATGAAGGTGGATTTTCCTGCGCCGTTCTCACCCATCAGTGCATGTATTTCACCCTTCTTCAGCTGAAACTGCACGCCTGCCAGAGCGGTGACGCCGCCGAAGGTCTTGACCACATCCTTCAGCTCGAGAATGTAATTTTGCTCGTTCACCCTATTTTCTCCTTCCTTGCTTGGTCTTTATGCTACTAGATAAACCCAAAAATGAAGAATATTCAATATCAAATATTGTTTTTTCAGTATCAATTCTTGCTTTTCTGGCATTTTTGTGCTATAGTAAGGGAAAATATGTGAATTATTTGTCATTTCAAACAATTGTTCTCGGGAAAGGACTTTATTTCGTATGAAAATACCACAAAAAGAATATCCTCCCAAATATATACATAAGTCAAATCTTCTCTCCGACAAGTCCGTGAACCTGCCCTTTCAGGTTCTTCAGTGCGGATATTCCAACGAACGGGAGTTAAAATGCAATGCCAATTACTCGGAATTTATTATTTTTTATATTCTGGAGGGAGTGGCGCAGTACACGAAATACAAAGAGGTGCAGTATGTTCATAAGGAACATATTGTAATCTCCAACTGCAATACCCGGCTGCGGTTTTCCAAGGCCACCCCGAATTGGAGATATTTTTATATTATTTTCTCCGGAACACATGCCAAGCTCTACTATAATATGATACGCGGGAAGAAAGGGGTCATTCCCATTACGCCGCTGCACAATATCTGCACACACTTTACTACCCTGTGTTCTTATCATTATACGAAGGATCTGTTTATACAGATGGAAGCCTGCTATCTGGTTCATCAGATTATCCATGAACTACTGCTGGTTACTCATGAGATCGAAAAGGCCCGCCTTCTTACTCCTGTGCAGCAGACTATTGTCAATACCGCACTGAAATATATCGACGAGCACTATATGGATGAGCTGTCCGTAGATATTATCTGTCAGAAGGTGAACTTTTCCAAGTTCTATTTCTGCAAAATTTTTAAAGAACATACAGGAAAAACCCTGTACCAGTATCTGACTGAATACAGGGTCAACAAATCCAAGGAATATCTCACTTATTCCAAGCTGTCCATCCATGCCATTGCCACGGAGGTCGGCTTTAAAAGCACACTGACTTACAGCCGTTCCTTTAAAAAGCTCACGGATATGACACCCAGCGAGTTCCGGGAGGCTTTCTAGCAGTCAGCAGTCCGTATCCTTCTATATATAAAACGGACAGGACGTGAATGTTTGCCTGAGGCTGCAGGCTGCAAATGCATCATAATAGATCGGATGACCTTAAGAAGCCTCCCGTTCCTCCAATTCATTGTTATTCTGCTCCCTTAAGCTGAATAGAACATCCTGGGCGGAAAGCTCGTTCTCCTGCATATAGGCATAAAGCTCCTGCATTTCCTCGTCACGCTTTGCCTTTAACAGCTCTTCCCGCTCCTTTTGAAGCAGGGAAACAGCCTCTGTGTGCTTTTGAAGCTTCTCCTCGTTCTCTGCCAGCAGCTCTTCGTAGGTTTTTCTCACTCTTGTTCTTGGCCTTGCCATATGTTTGTCCTCCTATTCCGGTTCTGTAATACTCCTCCCAATGCACTCCTATGAAATCAATTTCCGGTCATAAATGTATGCATCTGTAAATTGATTTGTGTATTTTGAGGGATATTGCTGATTTTAAATTCCGTAATACTACTGACATTATATGTACATGCTGGATAATTTATGCAGAAATAAACATCAAAAAAATATAAATCCTTTCATCAATTCATTCCACCTGCCAAATGACAGTAAAAACGATTTTTAAAATCTTTAAAAGCAACAAAAAATCGCCGAAACACCTGTAAAAACTAAGTCTTTCAGCGATTCTTCCTTCTGCCGGCAGCGGGACTTGAACCCGCACGTGGTTGCCCACAACAGATTTTGAGTCTGCCTCGTCTGCCATTCCGACACGCCGGCCTGTTACAACCAATCTCCGCAACAAAAATGATTATACCACATGCCCCTAAAAATAGCAAGCATATTTTTCCCATTTGACACCTTTGACACCTTATTTCGTCCTTATTTCAGCTTATTTCACCCATCCGTCCCTCATCCCCCTCAATACCTCCTCAAAATACCCAGGCAAAGGCGCCTCCACCTCCAAATACTCCCCCGTAGAAGGATGCCTCACCCCCAACACCGCAGCATGAAGCACCTGCCCCTGAAGCGCAAAAGGCGGCTTTCCTCTCCCATACACCTCATCCCCCAAAAGAGGATGCCCAATACTCGCCATATGCACACGAATCTGATGCGTCCGCCCCGTCTCCAGCCGACATTCCACATACGTAAAACGCTCAAACCGTTCCAGAACCCGATAATGCGTCACAGCACGCTTTCCACCCTTCCGTACCACAGCCATCCGCTTCCGATCCACCGGATGCCTCCCTATCGGAGCATCCACCGTCCCTTCATCCGCTTTGATATTCCCCCAAACAACAGCCCGGTAACGCCGTGTGATCGTATGCTCCTTCAGCTGCCCGGCGATCACGCCATGAGCATGATCATTCTTACACACAATCAGAACCCCTGTCGTATCCTTATCAATCCGATGCACAATCCCCGGCCTCAGAACTCCGTTAATTCCCGAAAGCTCTCCTCTGCAGTGATACAGCAGCCCATTCACCAGCGTCCCGCTTGTATGCCCCGCCGAAGGGTGCACCACCATATCCTTGGGCTTATTCACAAAAATCAAATCCTCATCCTCATACAGAATATCCAGTTCCAGATCCTCCGGCTGAATCTCCGGATCCACTGCAGGCGGCAAAGCAAGCTCAATCACATCCCCGCAATTCACCTTATAATTTGCCTTCACCGCCTTACCCGCCACAAGAACGTTCCCATCCTTAATTAGCTTCTGCACATAAGAGCGTGACAGCTCCGGCTGCTGCTCCGACAGATAACGGTCAATTCGAAGCCCTGCCGGATCCGCAGCCTCAAACCTTCTCCTCTGATCCATCCTTCTCCTCTTTCGGTGCTTTAATAAAGCCAAGCTCCTCTTCCTTGTAATAAAACAAAATCAAAACAGCCAAAAGGGCAGCCCCCACGGTCACATAGCAGTCCGCCACATTAAACACCGGAAAATCAATCAGCTTAAAATACAGAAAATCCACCACAAAGGAATTCAGCGTCCTGTCAATCATATTCCCGATGGCTCCCGCCGTCAAAAGAGTCCCCACCAGGCGCAGAGGCAGAAACCTCCGCCCCTCCGGCAGGCGGTTATAATAAAACGCCACCACCGCCAGAATTACGAGGGTACACACCAAAAATACCGTTCTCTGTCCCTGGAACATCCCAAAGGCCGCTCCCCGGTTCTCCAGATAATTCAGCTCAAATACGCCCTCCAGCAGCACAAAGGGAATCTGATCCTTCAAATGAAGCACCGCCAGATGCTTCGTCCACTGATCGAGAACAATCAGCAGGGCAGCCGCCAAAAGTCCTGTCAGATTATATTTCACGCGTTTCGTCATTGCCGCCTCCTAAAATCCATTTTGCCGCAGACAAAAGCTCTCCGTTTGTCACGGTCCTGTCCACAAAGGCTTCGCCTATCTTTCGAAGCAGCACAAATTTAATACTGCCCGCCTCCATCTTTTTATCCGAACGGGTAATCTCCACAATCCGTTCAGCCTCCGGACCCTCCGTAGAAACCGGCAGGGAAAATGCCCGAAGCCCTTCCGTAACTCTCTTAAAATCCGCCTCCGTCAGCAGCCCTCTTTTCAGAGCTATCCGGGCGGCCCCCGCTATTCCCACAGCCACACATTCTCCATGTAGAAGCTGAAACTCCTTAAGCTTTTCCACTGCATGCCCCAGGGTATGCCCGAAGTTCAGAAGCGCCCGCTCTCCCTGCTCCGTGGGATCCGCCTCCACCACGGCCCGCTTAATCTTACAGCTCTCCGCGATCATGGGAAGCAGCGCCTCATAGCTCCGCCGGCGGATATGTTCCTGATTCTCAATCAGCCATTGATAGTATGCTTCATTTCGAATCAGTCCATGCTTCAAAATCTCCGCCATACCCGAAGCAAACTGCCGCTCCGGAAGCGTCCTCAAAACGGAAAGATTCATATACACCAGACTGGGCATGTGGAAGGCCCCGACCATATTTTTGTAGCTGTCAAAATCCACTCCCGTTTTGCCGCCGATACTGCTGTCCACCTGCGCCAGAAGAGTCGTGGGAATCTGAATAAAGCGAATTCCCCTAAGGTATGTGGCTGCCGCAAAGCCTGTCAGATCGCCGACCACGCCTCCTCCCAAGGCAGCCAGAAGATCCTTTCGGTCAAAGCGCTCCAAAATCAAATGCTCGTAAAGTCCCCGCACCGTATCCAGAGTCTTATACTCCTCTCCTGCCTCTATGGTATAAACCGTTACCTTCTTACAGACTCCCGAAAGAGCCTCCTTCACCGCTTTCCCGTACAGGGGACCTACATGACTGTCCGTTACAATGCAGATCCTCCGCCTGCTGACATCCAAATCTCCAATCCGGCCGGAAAGCTCCTGAAAGCTCCTTTCCAGACAAATGGAATAACAAAATTCCCCGTCTCTTTGTACGGGTAAAATCACACTGTTTTTCTCTTCCATGACACACCTCATCCGTTTTCCGCCTTATATTTAAATATACTTCAAAAGGGTGACATAGCTTCGCCCCTTCTTCGACTGTCCGCCAATTCCCTGCAGCCGAAAGCGTCCCATGCCCCGGACGGATACCAAATCTCCCTCCTTCGGCTGATAACCGTTGGAAGTCACAAGCCTTCCGTTTACAAAAACCTTTCCGCCCTCAATCAATCCTGTCAGACTGCTTCTGGACGCCCCGAATGCCAGAGACAGCAGACTGTCCAGACGAACGGAAGCCGCCGTTCCCGTAATCTCCCGTACCTTCGGCTCATAGAAAAAGCGCTCTCCCTCCACGCGCCCGGCCGTCACGGCAGTATGGCGAATCCGCGTCAGATTCCCGCAGATAAAATCTGCAATGCCCGCCTGGCAGAATAAAAAAGCTTCATCCTCCTCCACCAGAATATCCCCTGTTTTAGAGCGATCCAGTCCCAGATTCAGAACCGCTCCCAGGTAGTCCCGATGGCTTAAGCTCTCCGCAAATTTCTTATGAAGGGGCGTCAGCCGAATACAGGCAATCGGATATTCCGGGCAAAATAGAAGAGCATCAGGAACAAAGGCTGCCATCTGACGCTCCGCCGTCTCATATCCCCCAAAGCTCTCTACCTTCAGATAAGAGAGCTCCCGGCGGATATCATAAAGAATATTCTGTTCATTCAGATTCAAAAAATCAGAATAGGTGACAATGCCCCTCTGATACGCCGTCCGGGCCAAATCCAGAAGACGCTTTCCTGTCTGCTGCTCCTCTTTTGTCATAGCCTATCTTCCATATACCGAGGGGATGTCGATGGAACTGCTGATGATATCCTGCAAATCACCCGAGATATCCACACTCCTGGGCGTTACCAGAAAAATACTGCCGGATACCTTCTGCAGATTGCCCCCTATGGCAAAGCAGGAACCGGATGTGAAATCAATAATCCTCTGAGCCACATCCATATCCAGCCCTTCAAAATTCAGTACTACGGTACGATTACTGAGAAGCGTCTCGGTAATCTCCCTGGAATCCTCAAAGCTTGTAGGTTTAATTACACATACCTCCATACCCTTCCCCTGCTTTCTCGAAGCCTGACGAATCGGTGTTACCTTAGCCCGCTCTTTTGCAGGCTCCTCATCATCAAAGTCGTCATAATCCTCTTCCTTCTTTCGTCGAAAGGAGCTTCTCTTCTCCGGTTTCTCTTCCTCGTAGTCATCATCGAAATCATCATAGTCGTCATAATCATCGTAGTCATCATCTCCGCCCAGCTTCATGACGTCCAGGAATTTATCGATTACGCTCATTTTACCGTCTCCAATCTAACTATAATTACGCTCCCCAAAGATACCCGTACCAACACGGACCATGGTAGCGCCTTCCTCAATTGCAACCTCATAGTCTCCTGTCATACCCATAGACAAGACACTCATAGTTACATTATCAATGTTTTTCCTTTTTAAGTCAACACATAATTTCTTTAAATTGGAAAAATGTGTACGATTTTCCTCGGGATCCTCCACAAATGGGGCGATTGTCATCAATCCCCGAACGGAAATGCCCGGAAGCTCCGCGATTTTCCGAACCAGCTGTTCCGTCTCCTCAGGGGGAACCCCGAACTTACTCTCCTCCCCTGCCACATTCACTTCAATGAGAATCGGCACAATGCATTCCCGCTTTACGGCCTCCGCGCTGATGGCCTCCGCCAGTCTCAAAGAGTCTACCGAATGGATGAGACATGCCTTGTCCGCCACGTATTTTACCTTGTTGCGCTGAAGATGCCCTATGAGATGCCAGCGGATATCACGGGGCAGTTGGTCGTATTTCTCGCACAGCTCCTGAACCTTGTTTTCTCCAAAATCCCTGGTACCTCCGGGCAGCAGCTCCTCAATCATAGAGACTGGCTTTGTCTTGCTGACTGCAATTAACGTTACCTCATCCCTGGAACGACCCGCCCGCTCGCAGGCCGCACAGATTCTCTTTTCCACTTCGGCCAGATTTTCAATTACCATATCCATCTCCTGTTAAAAGTTCCCTGATATTCCTCCCGCCGCAGCCCTATTATATCAATTTCCGCACTGTGAGGGATATTACTGTTTTCAGTTCCGTAATTGTTATTAATCATAGATTACTTCGTCCTCGTCCACCGTATCCGCATTCAGAACAATGTGATCATAGACGGATAAACCGTAGCTGGTTCCCTCCTTCACAATGCAGTATTCCTCATTCTCATAAAGAATCTGAATCTGGCGGAATATGGTATAGCCCTTGTTGATGTTGTATACGCCCTTGAGCTTCTCCATCTGCCCTACCTGGTATACCTCGGCGGAATCCGTGCGGAGCAGAAGATCCCCGGAGTTCAGAAGCTTCTCGGAGGTGCTGAAATTCTCCTCCCTGGGATCCACATAAGCGTACTGATCATCCTGATAATAAATCGTGGAATTCACGAATTTGGCCTCCGTGCTGCCGTCCTCCCCCACAGTCTGCTTCATAAAGCCCATATTGCTGTCGGCACCGGAATTTGTCACGTAATTCTTGTCAATCACAAAGAACTCCTTTTCCGTCACGGCCGATTTTGGAATCTTAAGCCCTGTAGTCTCATCCCGCAGTATCTCGAAGGTCAGAAACCTGTCATTTGCATAGCGTATCATGGAGTTTACAAACTCCAACACTCCATAAGCATTGCCTTCCCGGTATTCCACCGTCACGGAGGGCCACAGAATCTCCTTGTCCTTATCCATACGGATTTCAATATAGGTGGTATTCTGAATGACGGTGCCGTCCTCCTTTGTCGTCTGGTTCTCCTTCAGCTTGTCCAGAAGGTAGGTTTCCATATCCGCGTCCAGAGGAAATACCAGCTTCCACAGCTCCTCGGTCACCAGCTTATACACGGGCTCTCCCTGACCCACCAGCTCCTCCGTACGCAGGTTGGTTCTGACATACGCCTCCTGATCAAACCAGGCGCTGCTTAAGGAATCAAGGCCCGCTCCCTCAAATCCGTCAATATAGTATTCCACCACACCGGTCGTTCCCGCATTATAACGGGTGAAAATGGCGCCCTCCGTCTCCGCTGCGCTGTCAAGCTCCGCAATCATATTCTGATTCATCAGGTCCAAAACGGAAGCATCCATGGCGATCTTAAAATCATATACCTCCGAGAAATTCATATCGGAAAGATTACTCATATAAGTCATAATCTCTCCCCGGAGCTGACCGTAGTCCTCCTCGCTCAGTGTCAGCCCCTGGGCGCTCTCCTTCACGGCCCGGGCCATCTTTCCGCTCTCGTCCACGGTATACACCGCGGAATTCACGGAAACTTTTTCTCCCTCCCTGGCATAGTAGCTGACATATCCGGGCTTCTCCGACTGGAAAATCTGTTCCGTTCGAAGGGCAATTCCCGTATAGTGGTAATCGGTTGCCAGGTTTCCGGCAATGACCTCATAGCCCGAAATATGCGTTGAAGTAAAAAACATATATACGCAGACGATCAGGTAGACCGCAATAAATCCAAAAAATACAACGCCGATGTTTATGGGGCGCCGGTATTTGATAATCTTTTTATTCTTTTTCCTGGTATCCGCCACGAACGCCTCTCCTTCGCAGATCGATAATATGAAAATACGGGGCTGTCATCTCACGACAGCCCCTCTCTTATGTACATATGTACGGTACCTTAACAGGAAATGAGAACCTGTTCCTTTGCAAAATCCGGCAAATCCTTCTCCTCTACGGAAATACTGATACACAGATCCACCTTGAACTGCTCGCTGATCTGATTGAGCTGTGTCAGGGTATCCGACAAATCCTTGCCCTCCAGATGGGCTATCTTCAAAAAGCTGTCCAGATACATCTGCTCCAGATCGTAGTCCTGGGAAATGATTCCGCAGATAAAACCGATAAACTCGTCGCTGTTCTTTAAGGGATAGTCCTTTACATTAATCAGGCGTACCTTATTGTTCAGCTCATGCATATGCTTTGTACTCTTATCCAGGTATACGATATTTCCCGATGCGGTCTTGATCTGATTGTTCACTCTATCCAGCAAATGCTTTGTTTTTCCGTCTCCTTTATTTCCAATAATCAACTTTACCATTGCCTCGTCCTCCTTGGGTTCCTATTCATTAATATTTTGGAACAGCCGGGGCTGTTCTGCTTTCCATTATGATAATATTATAGTCCATACATGTAAAAAAGACAACCTATTTCTCGATAATCCGCCCCGGGAAACACAATCCCGGCCAGGTTCACACCCGCGCGAATTGCTCCGCTGATTGGCGCGGGTATGAAAAGCTGCCGATTCCTACATGTAAAGCTCCCGCCATTCCAGGTCTCCCCGATCCAGAGACTTAATCAATAGCTCCGCAGTCGCAAGATTGGTTGCCATCGGAATATTATAGGTGTCACAAAGACGGATGACATTGTTCACATCAGGCTCGTGCTTCTTCGGCTCCGACGGATCACGAAGGAAAATCAGCAGGTCAATCTGATTGTGCTCTATCTGTGCCGCAAGCTGCTGCTCTCCCCCAAGATGGCCTGCCAGGTACTTATGCACGCTCAGATTCGTTACCTCTACAATCAGTCTTCCGGTGGTTCCGGTGGCGTACAGATTATGCTTACACAAAATTCCTCTGTACGCAATGCAGAAATTCTGCATCAGTTTCTTTTTTGCATCATGTGCGATTAATCCAATGTTCATGCGAACACCCCCAATTTAGTATTTTTTTGGCTGTAAGCCAACATTTAAAACAAAACCAACGGCCAGGAACAAGGTGACCAGAGAAGTCATTCCATAGCTGACAAATGGTAAGGGAATCCCCGTATTAGGCATAATTCCCGTAGCCACGCAGATATTGACAAAGCTCTGAAACCCGATATAGCCTGCCACCCCACAGCAGATAATGGTTCCGGAGAATTCCCTGGACCGCTTTCCTATCCAAATACATTCTAACACAATTAACGCCAATAGTAAAATAATTGTTGCACAACCGATAAATCCAAGCTCCTCTCCCGTCACCGCAAAGATAAAGTCCGTCTGAGGCTCCGCGATAAAGCTTCCGTTCTTTACGGAGGACACGGAATTGTTGTTCAGACCCTTTCCCGCCAGCTGTCCGGAACCGATAGCCATGATGGAATTGAGCTGCTGATACGCATCATCCGCATACTTTGAAGGCTCCAGCCAGGCCATAATCCGCCGAAAGGCATAATCGTCCAATATCTTCTGATCCGGCTGCAGAATCAGGCTGATAAATACAATCACAGAGGGAACGCCCACCGCAACGGCCGCTCCGATGATCTTGTAGCTCAGACCGGCAATAAAAATCAGTACCAAAAAGATCACGATAATCGAAATCGTTGTGGAAAGATCCGGCTGCTCTTTGATATAGAGCACCGGTATTCCAAACAGCACCGCCGTTAAGGCAAGTATTTTCCAGGTATTCAGATGCTCCCTGTATTTTTCAAAAAACCTGGCAAAAAACAGGATTATAAGCAGCTTGGCAAGCTCGGAGGGCTGGAATTGAAAGCCGCCGATGTTCAGCCAGCGGTATGCTCCGTTCCTCCACACTCCAAAAGGCCGGATATTGACAAAGGGTATCTGCACCAATGACAGCAATACAAGATTAAACACATAGATCAGCCAGTAAAACTTCAAAACCCAGGTATAATCCATAAGCGAGACTACCAGCATGGCCGCTGTCCCCAATGCCAGCCCCACAATCTGCTGGCTCTGCACGGACTTGCGCGCGCTTCCGATGACCATCACTCCTATGATGCTGATAGCATACACGTAAAATACAAGTCTGAATCTGTAATCCCTCAGCCGATACTGTTTAAACATAATGCTCCTTTACCGATGCTCCAGCCCATGCTTCATGTCCTTAATAGGGATATTGGCGCACAGGGCCGGTACGCGGCCGTTCTCACTCTCGGATTCCGTCTGGGTAATCTGAATATCCAGGCCGTCGCAGTCAATCTCCATATACTTTGATATTACCTTAATAATATCATTTTTTATCAATTCCATAATCTCAGGGGAACAGTTGGCCCGATCTGAAATCAAAAGCAGCTTCAGACGGTCCTTTGCCACGTCACCTGAACTTTTCTTGCGAAAAAAATCCATTAAAGCCATTCTTTTCTCCCCCTTTGATTATTTAAACAGCTTTGCAACCTTTGCAAAGAATCCATTATTGACCTCCATATTCATCAGGGGTACCTCCTCGCCCAGAACCCGCTTACAGATGTTCATATAAGCCGTTCCCGCCATGGAGGAATCGCCGGCCAGGGGTTCTCCCTGGTTGGTAGCGATTACGATGCTTTCGTCATCCGGAACCGCGCCAATCAGATCAATGGCCAGAATATCAATTACATCCTCAATCGACATCATATCGCCCCGTTTTACCATATCCATGCGCAGACGATTCACAATCAAATCAATCTTGTGAATCTCATTGGCCTCCAAAAGCCCAATGATACGGTCCGCGTCGCGGATGGCGGAAACCTCCGGAGTGGTTACAATGATGGCTCTGTCCGCAGCGGCTATGGCATTCTTAAAGCCCTGCTCAATTCCTGCCGGGCAATCCAGCAGTATGTAATCGAATTCGTTCCGGAGCTCCTCAATCAGCTTCACCATCTGCTCCGGATTTACTGCCGTCTTGTCTCTTGTCTGTGCGGAAGGCAGAAGCGACAGATTGGGATAACGCTTGTCCTTAATCAGAGCCTGCTTAATGCGGCAGTTTCCTTCCACCACATCCACCAGATTGTATACAATCCTGTTTTCCAGTCCCATGACCACATCCAGATTCCGAAGTCCGATATCCGTATCAATCATGACAACATTTTTGTTAAGCTTCGCAAGACCCGTACCAATATTCGCCGTGGAGGTGGTTTTGCCCACGCCGCCTTTTCCGGATGTAATTACAATTACCTCACTCATACAATTTCTTCCTCCAAATTTTCAATATTATTATAAAGGTATATCGTTCAAAACCTCTTTTGTAATGGGCTCTATATAAATGTTCCCATCCTCCACATAAGCAATCTTCGGCGTGTCATCCGCCTTCTTCTTTTTCTTTGCCGGCGCCCCGTCGGAGCAGCGGGCAATCACATCCCCGATGCGTATCTGCATGGGATCCATGGACAGTGCCGCCACAAAGGCCGCCTCATTGCCTGCAGCCCCCACAAAGATATTTCCCTTGAGGGTTCCCAGTACTATCACATTTCCCTTGGATATGACTCTTGCACCCGGATTCACATCCCCCAGGATGATCACGCTGGTCTCGGATTCCAGAACCTGGCCGGAACGTAACGTCCCCTTGTAAAAGCGCCCGTCCTGAAGATTCATCAGATCCGCCGGCTTCTCCTCCCGCTCCTCCACAGCCTTGTGCATCCGGGCTTCCAGCTCTTCATTGCCGTCAATGATGCTGACAATCTGTATCTGACAGCCGGCCGTGATCACCTCCACCAGCTCCATTTCCTCCTCCAGAGTTAATTCACGCCCCTGAAAGCAGACAGCCATCTGCACCTCTCCGAAGAACTTGGCCGAAGAGCGGAACTTCTCCGCCACTTCCTTTTTCAGTTCCTCCCAGGAAAGCTTTGCATCTAAAATCACAATTAATCCGTATTTATTGCTTTTTATGATTACCGGTTGATTTGCCATCCTCTTTTCTCCTAATCTGCAATATTTTCTCCGGTTCCCTCCGCGGCAGTTCCGTCGATCAGCTCCTCTTCCTCTTCCAGCTCAAAATAATATTTGAAAATATCAGCTCCCAGCTCGGCCGCATTTCCTGATGTATATCCGTTGGCAATCCGGACCGCCATAGCAATCTCAGGCTGTTCAAAGGGCGCGTAGCTCACAAACAGCGCGTGGTTGGGGTGGCTTTTGCTCTGCTGAGCCGTACCGGTCTTGGCCGCCAGGGTGATTCCCAGACTGTTCAGGGAAGCGGTCTTTTCCGCCACCATGCGCATGCCGCTCTGTACGGCGTCCCAGCTGCTGTCGGCTATCTCCACCCGATTGAGAAGCTCCGGCTCATATTCCTCAACCAATGTTCCGTCCGTGGCCTCCATGCGATCCAGAAGCGTCAGATTGTAGCAGTACCCCCGGTTGGCCAAAGCCGCAACATACCGTGCAATATGGGACACGGAGTAGCTGTGCGTACCCTGTCCGATAGCGGAACGCACCGGGTCCAGATCGGAAATCTCCGGCTCATATTCCGGAATCTCCAGCCCTGATTTTTCTCCCAGACCGAACATTCTGGCATACTTCTCCAGAATGGAAAGTCCCAGATCCGTCGAATAGGTATTCGTCGTTCTTCCGCCCGCCAGCCGATAACCCAGCTCATAAAAATAGTAGTTGCAGGAATCCCGGATGGCCGTGCTTACATTTTCATCTCCGTGATGTCCGCCGTACTGGTTATAGATCCAGCAGGTAGGCGGCCGATCCGTAATGTCCGTGAAAATACCTCTGCCGTAAATATTCTCTCCGGCGGTAATCGCCCCCTCTTCCAGACCGGCAATAGCGGCCACCGGCTTAAAGGTGGAACCGGGCGCCAGGTTTTCCTGAGTGGCGCGGTTGACGAAGGGCGATGAAAGATCCTGCTGAAGACTGCCGAAATAAGCGGAATCCATCACATTCGTCAGCCTGTTATTATCAAAACTCGGATATGTCACGCAGGCAAGCGTGTCTCCCGTGTGCACGTCCACAATCACCACGCCTGCGCTGCAGGGCTCCAGGGCAAGCTGCGCCGGTGTAATCTCCAGATTGCGGATCTTGTCAATCATAAAACCGTAAGCCGTAAGCTGGCCACCGTTTAATTTGGAAATTGTTTCCTCATCATATTCTAACACATCCTGCTCATATAATAAAAGACAAATTTCCCGCCCAAGGATCAAATCATCCAAAATCATATACTTATAGAGCATGCGGCCAAAGGTGTCGTCTTCCATCAGATATTCTGCCATGTAATCCAGAACGGACTTGTAAATCTCCTGGGAATCCAGATAGGGATTATCGCCGGAAATCTTCGTAACGTCAATCCAGTTCATGGAGATGGCATATTTCAAATATTCCTGAAGGCTGATCACCTCGTCCGTGGTCCAGGCAATATAAGTGGGATCTTTTGTATCAACGGAATCTCCCATCAGCACCTGATTCTCCCCCATCAGCACATCCGATACCAAATAGCTCATGTAGTTCATCATTTCCTTGGATAAGTCCTTATAGGCCGTGGGATGCTCCGCGTTCAGCTCACCGAGCAGAGATGCAACCGCATTTTCCCGCTTGCCAAGAAAGCGCTGATAGATATCCTTCTCCAGCTCCGAAGCATTCTCGCCGGAAAATCTGTTGATATCAAGAATATGATTCTGAATCAATGCATAATATACATCATAGATCGGAATCCGGATTTTATCCGCACTGGCATTGGGCCCCGGCACATATTCCTTCATATTGTCTATCTTGCTGATAAGAATACCCGCCAGCTTCTGCTCTATCAGATTATAAACGGCTATCTGCAGATCCTTATCGATAGTCAGATAAAGATTATTGCCGGGCACCGGCTCCTTGCTCTCCACTACCTCAAGCACACGGCCGACACTGTCCACATACATCTTCTCATAGCCCTTGGTGCCCTGAAGCTCCATCTCCATATACTGCTCAATGCCGGCCTTTCCCACAATGTCATTGAGCTCATAATCGGAATTCTCCGCCTGGAGCGCGTCCAGCTCCTCCTGGGACGCCTTTCCGATATAACCGATAATAGAGGAAAAATACTCGCTGTCCGGATACACACGGCGGCTGCTCTCCTCAATATCGGCCCCCTGAAGCGTATCCTGATTCTCCAGCACGGCCGCCACCGTCTCCTCCGATACATTGACGGCTACCGTCGTTGCCACATAGCGCTTGTAGCTGTTGGATGCCATAGAAAACCGGATGGTCGCAATCTTAAGCTGCTCCTCCGGCGTATAGCCGGATATGGTCAGCCCGTAATCCTCCTGTTCCTTTTCCGTATAGGAGGATTTAATTCCATACTTTTCCTCACAGATATACTCCATCACCTCGTCGGCATCGGCAAGCTCCTCCTTTGCCTCCAGATCGCTGATCTTAGTCTTCCCATAAACATCGGCTTTCAAACGGAGAAGGGCATTTCCTTCCAGCGTAAAAGCAAATTTCCCGTTCTCACAGACAATTCCCATGTCATTGATAACCTGATCGCCGTTCTTCTCAATCAGCTTTATCAGACGGTAAATGATCTGATTGAGCTTGGCGTTCTTTACCTTATTATTGGGATACATCCCATTGTCCTGAATAATAACGGAATAGGAAATCTCACTGTAGGCCAGCACATTTCCGTTCCGATCGTAGATATCGCCGCGGGTACTCGTCAGAGAAACCTCCCGCTCCGTCATCAGGGAAAAGGTATCCTGATACTCCTCCCCCTTTACAATCTGCAGATAAAATACACGCTGCAGCAAAATGGCAAACATTATAATAAATGCGACGGCCAACAGGAAAATTCTTGATTTTATTACGTGAAAGAAAGCATCTCTAATATCTCTTATCAATCCTAAAGCTCCTCTGTCTGATTCTCGGTCTGTCCGATGGTTGTTGCGGAGGTGGTATAGTAATCCCGAACACTGTCTCCCTTCAAGCGTTCCAGCAGGGCATTCAGCTTCTGAATCGGGCGGTACAGAACAATCGTCAGTGCCACCGTATAAATAAGCTCCGGCAGAATAATATTGCTCAGATAATAGCCGAATTCAAACTTACTTCGCATCAGGAACATAAAAAAGTAAACACTCAATCCGTAGACCAGCTCGCTTAAAGCAATCCAAACCATGGGCAGCTTAATATCCTCATCAAAAAAAATCATGTGGAACAGCCCGCTTCCATAGCCCAAAAACATATATAACAACGCATAAAAGCCCAGAAGGCTTCCGAAAAAGATATCCAGCAGCAGTCCGCAGAAGAATCCTATGACAAGTCCTTCCCGTTCCCCCCTCATAAATCCCATGGAGGTTGTTAAAATCAAAAGCAGATTCGGGGAAATGGACGCCAGAGCCAGACTCCGGAATACAGTGCACTGCAGGATAAAACTCACTATGATTACAAGTGCCATGACAAGCCTTTGTTTCATTTGCTCAACCTCTGTTTCCGCTTTGCTGTTCTAGTCTACCGTCTGCTTCAAGTCGGTGATCACCAGTACCGTGTGCAAATGCTCAAAATCTACTGCCGGGGTAATGGTTCCGGACTTGGTAAGATTGTTGGAATCCATGGACAGCTCATTTACATATCCTATCAGTATTCCCTCATGATAGCGATCGCTTACATGGGAGGTCACAATCTTCTCCCCTATGGCAATCTGATCCTGAGGATCCTTAAGCTGCTCCAGACGGATAAAGCCCTCGTTCATCAGCTGCAAATCCCCCTTCACAAAACACAGATCAGATGTGGAAAGGGTCTTGGCGCTTATATTGGTCAGATCATCGATAATGGAGCGTACCTGCGCCCAGTTGTCTCCGGACTTGGTAATGATTCCCACCAGGCCGCTGCCGGCAATCACATTCATCCCCTCATCAATTCCGTCCTTTTTTCCCTTGTCAATCACAAAGGTATTGAACCAGTTGCCCCCGTCCGTTGCAATGATATTGGCCGCCACCTTGTTGAAATCGCCGTAGGTCTGATCCAGGGCGTACAGCTCCTCCAGCTGCTCCAGACGGTACTGATTCTGCGTCAAGCGGCTGTTCTCTATGGTAAGCTCGTCTACCATGGCCTGCAGCTCCTCATTGCGGGCCTGCACCGCCGTCAGCTCTTCCAGACTGTCCTTCTTATCTCTGGCCCAGCCTCCCAAACCATTTAACCCCTGCTCAAAGGGCACAAAAATATAGCCGGCCGCCCTGCCCAGCGTCTGCCCTCCCAGCCCCGTGCTGTAGGAGAGAAACATCATCACCACGCACAGAGCCGCAAGTACCGCAAATATGTACTTTGTCGGTATCATAAAATGATTTCTTTTTTTCATAATTCACCCGAATTAATTGTAAACCTGTTCCTTGGTGACAAAGGCCAGGCTCTTGAATTCCTTTTCCTTAATCACGCGCTCCAGACCTCTTGCCACGCACTCCTCCGGTCTGTCTACCATATTCACCCGGATATTGGTCGCCTTAGCAATGAGCTCGTCCAGGCCCTTCAAATTGGCCACGCCGCCCGTCAGATAAATCCCGTTGCGGATAATATCCACGCCGAGCTCGGGGGGTGTTCTCTCCAGAATCATCTTAATGGCGTCCACAATGGCTTTCAGCTGCTCGGAAATGGCTGTTGCCACAAAATCCGCCGTAATCTCCAAAAGAGCCGGAAGGCCCAGGGCCATATTGCGTCCGCAGATCTCCCGCTTTGTCTCCGTATCTCCCGGCATATATCCCAACTCATTTTTCAGAATCTCCGCCGTCTTATTGCCGATAAAGTATCCGTATTCCCGGCGGATGGAGCTGGAAATGGCCTCGTCAATTTTATTGCCGCCGTTTTTAATCAGCTTGCTTGTGACCGTGCCGCCCAGAGACAGAATAGAAATCTCCGTGGTATCGGCTCCCACGTCCACCAGCATAACGCCCTGTGCCTGTGTCACATCCAGGCCAAGACCAAGACCCGCCGCCACCGGCTTGTCAATCAGCTGAATATTCTTTGACTTTAAACCGGTTCCCTGAACCAGGGTGGTAAATACACGATCCTGCACATCGGTAGGAAGCGCCACTAAAAATTCCGCCCCTTTCAGATTCCCTTTTGTATGGCTCTCCAGAAATGCCCGCAGAAACTCCTGCATATAGGTAATGCTGGCCACCGTGCCAAAGGACATGGGGTAAAGCACCTCGATATTGGCGGGCGCCTTCTCATGCATGTCAAAGGCTTCGTCTCCGTAGGCAATCATTCCCTTTTTCTCTTCAATGGCTACCATATTTTTTTCGCAGTAAATGGTATCGCTTTCCTTACTGTAAATCTTAATACTGCTTGTTCCAAAGTCACATCCAAAACTCTGTGCGGCCATCTTGTCTTCCTCTCCTTCTTCTGTTCCTTTTGCCGCGGCTCTTCATTGCTCCGCTGCATGCTTATGTACTCTTTATCACCGGGAATCCTTTTCCTTCCATGCCTCCGGCAGGAGCTTCTGCTCCCGCATGCTGCAATAGCGGCGGTCTCCGATAATCACATGATCCACAAGACGAATCCCCAAAAGCTCGCCGCTTTGATAGATTCTCTTTGTCATATGGATGTCCTCCTGACTGGGGCTTGGGTCCCCGCTCGGGTGATTGTGCACCAGTACGATATATACTGCATGTACCTCCAGCGCCTCAAGAAAAATCTCTCTGGGGGACACCAGAGAGGCGTTCACCGTTCCTTTGAACATCAGCTTTTCCTTCAAAAGCCGGTTCCTTGTATCCAAAAACAGCACAATGAGCTGCTCCTGCTCCTCATAGCGCAGTTCCTCCATTAAGTAATCCGCAATGGTATCGGGATTGCGAAAGCAGAGCCGCTCTCCTGCGTCGGCTTTCGCCATACGGCCCGCCAGTTCCGCGGCGCATTTGAGCTGTACAGCCTTTACCTTTCCCACACCCTTCAGCTTCAGGAGACGTTCCAGCGGAATCCTCCCAAAACCGGTCAGTCCCTGATAGCCCGGCACATTCAAAATCCGGCCTGCCAGCTCACAGGCAGTCTCTCCGACGGTTCCCGTCCGCATCATCACGGCCAGAAGCTCCGTATCTGAAAGAGCTCCGGCGCCATAAGCCAGACACTTCTCGTATGGGCGCTCTCCCTCGTATAATTCTTTCATTGTCGCCTTCATGCTCTTTTCCCCTCCGCTCTCCAGGCAGTTGGGATTCCGAATCCGGCCGTTTTTATAATTTCCGGTAAATAATGATTGCAAGCACAACGCCGATTATGCTGGCAATGGAAATCTGAATTGTCAGGCCGAAGGTCAGCACCAGCAGTCCCAGGTCCAGTACCACAGGGCTCTCAAGCCCGAAGCTCTGTCCGTAATTGAGCCAGCCCAGCCCTGATACACTTGCCGTCAACATTCCGATGAATCCGCCCAAAACAATTCCCGACAGCAGCATAATCAGAAGCACCCAGCCATTTTTCGACTTCATAACCCCTCCATCTTTTGCATCTTAACCGGGATTTTCCCGATTACGGTTTACATAATCTTCATTAATTGGAAACATATACCAATCTTCTGTATTAAGTCAACTTATATAATAACATAAACAAAAACACTTGTATAGAGAAGAAATCTTAAGTTTTTCTGTGGTTTTTCGTCAGTATTTTACAGTTATTGTAATATTCCCGACAATTCCTGGCAGCTCCTTACCTGTCGCCCCTAAACGCATATCTTGCAATCACCGCCTCCGCCGTCTTTACGCCGTCCATGGCCGCGGAGGTAATTCCTCCTGCATAACCGGCGCCCTCACCGCAGGGGTACAGGCCTCCTACGGCGCTCTCCATCTGCTGATTTCTGGGAATACGAACCGGGGAAGAAGTACGGCTTTCCACTCCGCTTAAAACCGCATCCTCCCTGGAAAAGCCCGGCAGGATTTGCTCACAGCCCCGGATTCCTTCCTCCAGCGCTCCAAAGAGCTCCTCCGGAAAAATCCCCCGCACATTGCCGAAGGTCCAGGCTCCCTTGACGGAGGGCTCCACATTCCCAAGGCTCCGGCTTACCCTGCCCGTTCTGAAATCTTTCAGAAGCTGCACGGGAATACGGCCCTCTCCTGCCAGAAACGACGCTCTTTCAAGCCGCCTCTGAAACTCCATTCCCGCCAGTACGTCAATGCTGCCGAAATCCTTTTCTCCCACGGTCACTACCATGGCGCTGTTGGCATTGCGCCCGGCTCTGGCCTGATAACTCATGCCGTTTACGGCAAGAGCCCTCTCCTCCGAGGAGGCATTGACCACATAACCGCCGGGGCACATGCAGAAGGAGTAGACGCCCCGGCCGCCGGATACTTTTCTTGTCAGCTTATAGGAAGCGGCAGGAAGCTCCTTTGGATAGTCTGCCCCATATTGGCTTAAATTAATCATTTCCTGAGGATGCTCGATTCGGACGCCTACGGCAAAGGATTTCTGTTCCAGAGGAATCCCCTTTTCCTTAAGCATCCGGAAGGTATCCCGGGCGCTGTGGCCCGGCGCAAGCACAAGGACATCCGTTTCCAGTTCATAGATTTTTTCTCCCGCTCCCCGGCGGCCGGTCACCTCTATGCGCTCTATCCGGCCTTCCTTCAGAGTCAGATCCGTCATCTGGCTTTCAAAGCGGACCTCTCCGCCCAGGGCCTCTATCCGGCGGCGTATGCTTTCCACAATGCCTATAAGCAAATCGGTCCCCAGATGCGGCTTATTCTGCCAGAGTATTTCCTGCGGCCCCCCGGCCTTAACAAAGGTCTCAAGCACAAGACGGTTCCGGCCGGCCGTGTCCTTTACCAGAGTGTTGAGCTTCCCGTCGGAAAAGGTTCCGGCTCCGCCCTCTCCGAACTGGACATTGGATCCCAAATCAAGCTCTCCCGTACTCCAGAAATGCTCTACGGTCTTCTTCCGCTCCTGCGCCGGCTTTCCCCGCTCCAGTATAATAGGGCAATAGCCGGCTTTTGCCAGCATCAGGCCGCAGAAAAGTCCGGCAGGACCGCTCCCCACAACAACCGGAGGGCGGTTTAAGGGCTCCCGGCCCGGCTCCGGCAGCTGATAGGGATGGATTTCGGCCCTGACTGCTTTTGGATTTTTTGCCCGCTTCAGAACACGTTCTTCCTCTTTTACCCGTACGTCTATGGTATAGACATATTGAATGGGCTTTTTTCTGGCATCTATGGATTGTTTGCGGAGCTCATAGCGCAGAAGGCTTTCTCTTGGAAGCTTCAGCTCCTGGCAGATCTTTTTTTCCAGGTCTTCCTTTGTGTGGCCGACGGCCAGCTTTACTTGCTGTATGCGTATCATATCGTATATTCCTAATTCCTGTTTTTGATTCCGTTTTATATTCCCGCGCCGTGCCGTCCGGCCAGCCAGCCGCTGGTCCAGGCCCACTGCAGGTTGTAGCCGCCGCAGGCTCCGTCCACATCCAGAAGCTCCCCTGCGAAGTAAAGGCCCGGCACCTTTTTGGATTCCATGGTTTCCGGGTTCACTTCCTTTGTATCCACGCCGCCGCAGCAGACCTGTGCCCGGTCAAAGCCGTTGCAGGCCGATATGCTTACTTCAAAGGAGGTGCAGGCCGATATCAGGGCTTTTCTCTCCTGATCCGTGAGTGTCTCCGCTGTCCGATCCGCGGAAATTCCGGCTCTCTTTAACAGGCAGTCCGCCATTTTTTTCGGAAAGAGACCCACCAGAAGCTGACCGGCACTTTTGTAGCCTCCTGCTTGAATCCGCTTCCGCCAGAAGGCGTCCTGATCTTCCTCCCCGAGAAACGGTAAGAGATTTAAGACCGCCCGCACCTTCTTCCCCTGACGGAGAGCAGCCGCACCGTATCGGCTTACCTGGAAAACAGGAATTCCGGAGAGACCGTATTCCGTGAACTGAACCTCTCCCCTGTCTTCGGCAAGCAGAACCTCCCCTGAAAAAAGGGAGACGCCGGCCTCCATGCGAAGCCCCTTAAGCTTTGGAAATTCCGGTTCCTTAGATCGAAGCTGTACAAGGGCCGGCAGAGGTTCTATAACCCTATGCCCCATGGCCTTTGCAAAGGAATATCCGCTGCCGTCCGATCCTGTCTCGGGAGCCGCACAGGAACCGGCTGCCAGAATCAGAGCGTCCCCCTCATAGGTCCACCCCGGGGTTTCCACCAGAAAACGGCCGTTTTCCCGGCAAATCCGCTTTGCCCTTGTATTCAGAGCAAGCTTAACTCTCAGGTGCTCCGCCTCTATGCGCAGGGCATCGGCCACGGAGGATGCCTGATCGCTGTAGGGATAAAGATAGTCCTCACGATCTCTGGTCACAATCCCCAGGCTCCGAAAAAAATCAAGTGTTTCCGTAAGCCCGAAGGCATTTAACGCTGTCTCTATAAACTCCGGGGAGCTGCCGCGGTAATGGGAGAGTTCCTGATTCCGGTTGGTCAGATTACAGCGGCCGTTGCCTGTGACAAGCAGCTTTTTACCTGCCTGCTTGTTCTGTTCCAGTACCGTCACCTTCGCTCCGGCTCGGGCAGCGCTGACGGCGGCCGTCAGGCCGGAGGCTCCGCCTCCTATGATTAGTATCTGCCGCATCTGTCTCATTCACCACTTTCTTCATTATTTTTTCCGGAATTCTATTATTTACATAATGCAATCCGCAGTCTCTTGTTTTCCGGATGATACGGGAAACTATCCGGCAATTACAGCTTCACCAGTCCTGCCTCATACAGCTTCTGCAAGGACATCAGAATCCCGAACTTTGCATGCTGCCAGGTCAGCCCTCCCTGGAAATACACCGCATAAGGCGGCTTAATAGGACCGTCCGCCGACAGCTCAATGGAGGAACCCTGTACAAAAGCTCCTGCCGCCATGATCACATCGCTGTCGTAACCGGGCATGGCCCAGGGCTCCGGAGTTACATAGCTGTCCACGGGCGCCGCAGCCTGGATTCCCCGGCAGAATGCAATCACGGCCTCCGGATTGCCAAAGGTCACGGCCTGAATGATATCGTGCCGGCTTTCCTTTCCGTTCGGTATAACGGAAAAACCCAGTTTTTCATACAGATTGGCTGCAAAGATCGCTCCCTTTAAGGCTCCGCCCACCACCGTAGGCGCCAGAAAGAAGCCCTGATAAAAGCTGGTCATAACCCCAAGTGAAGCTCCCACTTCTTTTCCCAGACCAGGAGAGGTCAGACGGTAAGCCGCCCGCTCCACATACTCCTCTTTTCCTGCAATGTAGCCTCCGATAGGCGCCAGGCCGCCGCCGGGGTTCTTGATAAGGGAGCCGACACAGAGATCCGCTCCCACATCCGTGGGCTCCATCCGCTCCACAAATTCACCGTAGCAGTTGTCCACCATGCAGATCACATCCGGCTTTCTTTCCTTAATAAATGCAATCAGCTCTCCGATTCGTTTTACGGAGAGAGTGGGCCGTGTCTGATAACCCTTGGAGCGCTGAATGGTTACCAGGCGGGTACGCTCATTCAATGCCCTTTCAATAGCCGGATAGTCAAAACCTCCGTCCTCCAAAAGCTCCACCTGGCGGTAGGTAACTCCGTACTCGGCAAGGGAACCGATGGAAGGACGGATTCCGATGACCTCCTCTAAGGTGTCGTAGGGCTTTCCCACCGGAGAAAGAAGCTCGTCCCCGGGCCTCAGATTGCCGGAAAGAGCCACGGCCAGGGCATGGGTGCCGCAGGCTATCTGGGGACGCACCAGCGCCGCCTCGGTGTGGAACACATCCGCATAAACCGCCTCCAGCTTGTCCCGTCCCAGATCATTATAGCCGTAACCGCTGGTAGCCGCAAAGCAGGCCGCTTCCACCCGGTTTTTGCGCATGGCCTGAAGGACCTTCATCTGGTTGTATTCCACATTCTCTTCTATAGCTTCAAAGCGTTCCTTTAATTCTGCTTCCGCCCGGGCGCCAAAGGCCAGAACCGCTTCACTGATTCCCATTTCCCGGTAGAGGGTGTTTATTTCTTTCATCATAAATACTCCGTTCTGCCGTCCGCTGCTTACTTACGCTCTTACACAGAATACGGCATGTTTTTTCGTTCTGTAATTCATTTTGTATTTTATCAGGAAATACGCATTTTACAGGATGGACTTTTCCTTTAGTATTTCCAGTATCCTGTCTAAGATCTGCTCCTGCCGATAATGAAAATCCGATTGGTTAAGCCAGATTACATCACGTTCCCGCCGGAACCAGGTAAGCTGCCGCTTGGCAAAATGGCGTGTATCCCGCTTGAGGATTCGGACGGCCTCCGAAATACTTATCTCCCCTTCCAGATGGGAAAGCAGTTCCTTATAGCCAAGCCCCTGCATTGAAACCATTCCTCTATTTAATCCCATAGCCTTAAGCAGCTTTACTTCCTCCAAAAGCCCTTCCTTCAGCATATCATCCACTCTGGCGTCAATCCTCCGGTAAAGGTGCTCCCGATCATCATTCAGCACAAAATATGCCGCATTGTAAGGGCTTTCTTTCTGCCGCTGCGCCTTATTGTGCTCGGAGATCCGCTCTCCCGTAAGGCGGTAATACTCCAGGGCGCGGACTACACGCTTTACATTGTTGGCGTGAATCTCCTCCGCCGCCTTGGGATCTGCTTTCTCCAACATCCTATGAAGCTCCTCCGCTCCCTTTTCCCGGGCCAGGGCTTCCAGAGAGGAACGAAGTTCCGTATGTTCCTGATTTTCCGCAAAATCAATGTCATAAAGAAGGGCCTGGATATAAAAACCGGTTCCTCCCGCCACAATAGGGATTCGGTTTCTTCCGTAAATCTGCTCCATAGCCTCCTTTGCCAAAGCCTGAAAGCGAACGATGTTGAATTCCTCCTTCGGATCCAGAATATCAATGAGGTGATGGGGAACCCCTTGCATTTCCTCCGGCCGGATCTTTGCGGAGCCGATGTCCATATGGCGGTAGACCTGCATGGAATCCGCCGATATGATTTCCCCGTCTACGGCCTTTGCCAGTGCGACGGAAAGCTTTGTCTTGCCTGCGGCCGTGGGGCCGGTAAGGATCACGAGAGGCTTTTTCATCTTGGTTTCCTTTCCGTTTTTCGGTATTCTCCTGTTATTTTGAGAAATCTTTTTATGCACCGGGAAACAGGTGCGGCTTGCGGATGCGTATTTGCATCTGCTTTATTATAGTGAATGTAAAGGGGTTTTGCAAGAGAAAGAGTAAGAAAGATTTATGGAAAGTTTACTTGACATTTTAAGGCATACGGTATATACTGATAATGTAAAGTTAACTTTCCATAAAAAACCTGAAATCAGGAGGAACCTTCCCTTGAAAAATCGTTTGGAAGAAATACGAAAGGACCGGGGTGTTACCCAGGAAGAGCTGGCAGCCGCCCTGGAGGTATCCCGGCAGACCATCGGCTCCCTGGAAAACGGACGGTATAATCCGTCGATTCTTCTGGCCTTTAAAATCGCCCGGTACTTTGAGATGGCAATTGAAGATATATTTATTTATGAGGAGGAACTTTCATGAGTGCCCTTTCGAATGAAAGTTTCTCTCATCACAGGTGTGCCAAAGTGACTTTACCCTTTAGTGCTGTCGCGCAGCGACTATAATAGGAGGAAAAACATGAACGAAAAGATGAAAAAGACTTTGCTGATCCTTGGCATTATAGCCTGCTTAATTTTTCAATATATCGGAATCTTCTTAGGCGCGGAGGATCTGCGTATCATAGGCGGCATCTGCATTACCATTGCAGCGCTCGGACCCCTGTGCATCAACAAGCTCTACCGCATGTCCCGCAAAAAAGAATTTCCTAAAGCTGTCCGGCAGGAAGAGATTGAATTTCATGATGAACGTAATGCCCTGATCCGCAGCCGGGCCAAGGCCAGAACAAGCGACATCAGCCGCTGGCTCGTCGCAGCCATTGCCTGGATAAACTATCTGATACGCGGGTCTTTATGGATGACACTGGCTCTCTTCGGAGTGTTTGTTCTGATGTATATTCTGGACTTTTGTTATACGGAAAAGTACCGGAATGAAATGTAAAACAGATCCAGGATGACCGGCTAAGCCGGCCGTCCGGTCTACATCTGATGACGGACGATCCGGTACTCATCCCCATACTGAAAATAGGGACAGCCCTGAAACTCTCCCTGTATAAAAAGGCGCATTTCATCCTCGTCCAGATCCATTTCGCACACGTAATAGCCGTAATCGTCGTCATATACATAGTTGCCGCAGCACTCACAGTTGGTAGGTTTTGTCTTTTTCATTTACACAATCCTTTTAAACTTTTTCTCAATCTCCTGCTTTGTCATAGAAATAATAGTGGGCCGCCCATGGGGGCAGTTGTATGGGTTTTCAAGATGCAGAAGCTCTTCTATCAACGCTTTCGCCTCCGCTGTGCTTAAGCGCTGACTGCCCTTTACTGCCGCCTTGCAGGACATGGAGGCAATCTTTTCCAGCACAAGCCCGGAATCCTTGCCGCCCACACTGTCAAGGCCGTCAAGAAGCTCCAGGAACAGTTCCTTTTCCGCTATCCCGAAGAGATTCCCCGGTACTGCGCTGACTGCATACTCCCGGCCTCCAAAGTGGGCAATCTCAAAGCCCATTTCCGTAAAATAGTTAAGATACTCATCAAGCCTTCCGGCCTCCTGCATGGTCAGAGTCAGAATCAGCGGAGGGCTCACCATCTGGGAGGTAAGCTCCTTGTTCTCCAGGCTTTTGACAGTGCGCTCGTAAAGGACCTTCTCATGAGCTGCGTGTTGATCGATCATATAGAATTTATCTTCAAACTGCACAAGCCAATAAGTTTCGAAAAGCTGGCCGATGATTTTGATTTCGGACTTGGTTTCAGGGTTCAGAAGCTTGCGGTCGAAAAGTTCTAATTGTTCCGGCTCTGACTTTACGTCTCCCTGTACGGCCGGTTTTCCCTCCCTTTTCTCCCCGGAACCGCCGCTTCCGCTTTCTTGAAGCGCTTCGGCGCCATGGCTTTCCTTTCCCCGAACCGTTTCGGTACGATAGCTGCCGCTTTCCCGAACCAATTCGGCACCTGCCAGTGCTTCCAATTCCTTATTGGAATAAATCTTTTGACTTGCCTCGGCTTCAGCGGCTTTCCGCTCTTCCTTTTCCCGAAACTCTTTTGTCACGCGCTGACGCATTTGCGTAAGGAAGTATTCCAGATTACGTTCCTGCGGAGTCTGCGTTTGAAGCGGCTGCTGCTTTGCCGGCTGCTCCTCTATTTTATTCGGTTGTTTGTCCAGCTGCTCCGAAGCTGTTCCGCTTCCCTTAAACCATCCCGGTACATTGCTATTTCCCGGAAGTGTCTTGCCGCTCTCCTCCGCATGCTTCCCATTCTTTTCCTGTGCTTCCTCCGTCAGCTTCACCTCCGGGATCAGCTCCTGTCTGGTAAGCCCTTCCCGAACCGTTTTCTGAATCAGACGGTACAGTTCTTCCTGATTGGAAAAGCGCAGCTCCATCTTGGTCGGATGCACATTCACATCCAGAAACTCCCCGTCCATGGCAATATGAAGCACTGTAAAAGGATATTTGTGCTGCATCATAAAAGTGCGGTAGGCGTCCTCAATCCCCTTGGCAATCAGAGAGCTTTTAATATATCTTCCGTTGATAAAATATGTCTCATATCCCCGGTTTCCTCTGGATATCACGGGCTTTCCGATATATCCCTTAATCCGCACAGGCCCCTGCACCTCATCAATCTCCACCACATTTGCCGCCACATTCCGGCCGTAAATATGGTAAATCACATCCTTCAGGTTGTGATTGCCGGAAGTATGAAGCTTCGTCTGTCCATTGCTAATAAACTGAAAGGAAACCTCCGGATGGGACAGGGCCATCCGCTCCATCAGATCGCTGATATAACCCGCCTCTGTCACAGGCGTTTTGAGAAACTTTCTTCTTGCCGGAGTATTATAAAAAAGACTGCGTACCAGAAAGGTCGTTCCCTCAGGCGCCGCTGTCTCCTCAAGCTTTTTCTCCGCACCACCCTCAATACAGTAACGAATTCCTGTATCTTCCTCCCGTGTTTTGGTAATCACTTCCACCATAGCAATGGCCGCAATACTGGACAAAGCCTCCCCCCGGAATCCAAGAGAGGATACGGAAAATAAGTCCTCCACCCTCCGAATCTTACTGGTTGCATGACGCAGAAATGCCGTGGGAACCTGCTCTCTCTCAATGCCGCTTCCGTTATCCGTCACCCGGAGAAAGGAGATTCCCCCGTCGCGTATCTCCACGGCCACGGCGGTAGCTCCCGCATCGATGGCATTTTCCACAAGCTCTTTTACCACGGAGGAGGGCCGCTCAATGACCTCTCCTGCCGCTATTTTATCAATGGTCTGCTGATCCAGTACCGCTATTTTTCCCATGTCTGTTTTTGCTCCCTGTCAAACACTTTTCTTCCGAATACTTAATCCCAATATCCCTTTGTTTATTGAGCATATGCCCTGCAAATAATGCGCTTCTACCACCGGTTCTTAATCTTATTCTGCAGCCGATACATGGTGTTAAGGGCATCAAGGGGCGTCATATTGCTCAGATCCATATCCCGAAGCTCCGTAATAATATCATCATCCTTCACCGTATCGAAGAGAGAGATCTGCTCCATCTCCATTTCCACAGGAACCGCCTTGGGCTTTAAGGAAATATCCGCCTGGACCAAATCCTCCACCAGCTCCTTCGCCCGGGCAATCACCGGCTCCGGCACGCCGGCCAGCTTCGCCACCTGGATACCGTAGCTCTTGTCCGCACCACCCTTGATAATCTTGCGGAGGAACACAATATCATCGCCCTTTTCCTTCACGGCAATACAGTAATTGTTCACCCCGGCCAGAGAACCCTCTAGTTCCGTCAGCTCATGGTAATGAGTAGCAAACAAGGTCTTGGCCCCTAAAATCCTGGGATTGCTGATATACTCAATCACCGCCCAGGCAATGGCCAGTCCGTCAAAGGTACTGGTTCCCCGTCCTATCTCGTCCAGAATCAAAAGGCTGCTTGCCGTGGCATTGCGGAGGATGTTGGCCACCTCGGTCATTTCCACCATAAAGGTACTCTGCCCGGAAGCCAGATCATCCGAGGCACCTACACGGGTAAAGATCCGATCCACAATCCCGATCTTAGCGCTGTCCGCCGGCACAAAGCTTCCAATCTGAGCCATCAGCACAATGAGGGCCGTCTGACGCATATAGGTGGATTTTCCCGCCATATTAGGGCCGGTGATAACGGAAATTCTCCTGCTGCCGTTGTCCAGGTAGGTGTCGTTGGGGATGAACATATCGTGCTCAATCATTTTCTCCACCACCGGATGACGGCCGCCCTTAATGTCGATAACACCTTTGTCATTCATCTTCGGACGCACAAAACCGCTGCGCTCCGCCACAAAAGCAAGGGAAGCAAACACATCTATCTGAGCCACGGCCTTTGCCGTCCTCTGAATCCGAAGAACCTGGGATGCGATTGCCTCCCGAAGCTCTACAAAGAGGCTGTATTCCAGGGCGGTAAGCTTTTCCTCCGCGCCCAGGATGGTGTCCTCCAGCTCCTTAAGCTCCGGCGTAATGTAGCGCTCCGCATTGGTCAGGGTCTGCTTGCGCATATAGTAATCAGGCACCATATCCTTGTAGGAATTAGTCACCTCCAGGTAATAGCCGAATACCTTGTTGAATTTGATTCTCAGGTTCTTGATGCCTGTCTTTTCCCGCTCTTGTGCCTCCACCTTTGCCAGCCAGCTCTTGCCCTCCGTCTTGGCCTTCCGATAGCGGTCCACGTCCTCGTTGCAGCCGTCCCGGATAATATCGCCGTCCCGGACGGAAACAGGCGGGTCCTCCCGGATGGTCCGGGCAATCATAGCCTGGAGATCGGACAGCACATCCAATTCCTCACAGAGCGTCCGAAGAAGCGGGGACTGAAAATCTCCCATCAGCGTTTTGATATGAGGCAGCATTTCCAGGGAAGAGCAAAAGGCGGTCAAATCTCTGGGATTTGCCGTCTGGTAGCTGATGCGCCCGATGAGGCGCTCCAGATCGTAAATGGGATTGAGATACTCTCGAAGCTCCTCCCGGGTGATGGCGTGAGCATTCAGCTCCGCTATTGCCTCATGGCGGCTCTCAATCTCCCCCCGGTCAATCAGGGGCTGTTCCACCATTGTCCGCAGAGTTCTGGCGCCCATAGCGGTTTTGGTTTTGTCGAGAACCCACAGAAGGGAGCCTCGTTTCTGCTTTTCCCGCAGGGTTTCCACAAGCTCCAGATTTCTGCGACTGGAGCTGTCGATAATCATGTATTTTCCAATGGCATAGGGCTGCAGACGCGTCATGTGCGATAAGGAATTTTTCTGGGTCTCGTAAAGATATTTGAGAAGGGTTCCCGCCGCAATGGTTCCGCAGCTTAGGTCCCGCAGGCCCAGCCCGGCCAGATCCGACACCTGAAAATGCTCCAGAAGAGTCCGCCGGCATAGCTCATCGTCAAAATACCATGATTCCAGAGGGTACAGGGCAATGCCCAGGCGGAACTTCAGATCGTCCAGATCCGCGCCGCTCATGGTAAATGCCTCGTTGCACACGATTTCCGAGGGGGTGAATTTGTTGATCTCATCCAAAAGCTTACGCTCGGAATCCACCTCGGTCACAAAATAGTCCCCGGTTGTAATATCTGCCGTGGAAATGCCGTAACGATCGGAAAGGTAGACGATGCACATCAGATAATTGTTTTTCGTCTCATCCGCCGTGTTTAAGTTGGTGCCCGGGGTTACAATCCGCACTACGTCGCGGGCCACCAGTCCCTTTGCTGTCTTGGGGTCCTCCACCTGTTCGCAGATGGCTACCTTATAGCCCTTACAAACCAGGCGGTTCAGATATCCCTCCACAGCATGATAAGGAACGCCGCACATGGGTGCGCGTTCCTCCAGGCCGCAGCTCTTTCCGGTGAGGGTCAGTTCCAGCTCCTTCGACACGGTGAGGGCATCGTCAAAAAACATTTCGTAAAAATCGCCCAGGCGATAAAATAAGATACAGTCCTTGTGCTGCTCTTTTGTCTTTAGGTACTGCTGCATCATGGGTGTCATTTCCGCCATGATCTTTCTCCTATTCCAGTTCCGTATATCCCCATTCAGCACGCAAATATCGGAGATGGATTTCCGGTCGCCAAATACATGCGCCCGGAAATCCATCTAGGTGCTTCTTGGGGATATACTGTTTTCAGTTTTATTCTTTTTCCAATTCCACAATCCCCTTCCCAGTACGCAGACAATGGAAAGAGTATTGCTGTTTTAATGACTGCTGGATACCGCCCCGGTTTCCGCATCCACGGTAACTACGGCTCCGTTTTTCAGAATATCCACCGCATGCTCCGCGCCTACAATCACCGGAATATCCAGGGTCAGGCCCACTATGGCGCCGTGGGAATTGCTTCCCTCCCGCTCGGTTACCAGAGCCGAAGCGGTCTTAAGCTCCGGAAGCATCTCATTGGCTGTCTCCGGCACCACGATAATATCGCCTGCATGGTAGAGCTTTTTCAGCTCCTCCGTATCCCTTGCCACGCACAGGGGACCGCAGACTTTTTTCCTGGTAATTCCCTGGCCTGTAACAAGAATCTGACCGGCCACCTGAACCTTGATAAGATTGGTAGTTCCCGTAATGCCAAGGGGCACGCCGGCAGTCAGCACCGTCAGATCCCCGCGCATTACCAGCTTCGCCTGTTCCGCAGCCTCCACCGCCCGGTTAAAGAGTGTCTCCGCGTTGTCCTCCCGCTCCAGCAAGAGAGGCTCCACGCCCCAGTAAAGATTTAGCTGGCGGCACACATAATCGTCCATACAGCACCCGATAATGGTACAGCTTGGACGGTAGCGGGAAATCATGCCCACGGTACGGCCTGATTTTGACACGGTGATAATGGCCGCCGCCTTCAGATCCGCCGCCGTAGTACACGTGGCATGGGATACGGCGTTGGTGATATCCGGCTTATCCATAATGCTCCGCCGTTTGAAGCGGTAATCATAATCAATGTCCTCCTCGGTACGGATGGCTATCCGATCCATCGTCTTAAGCGCCTCTACAGGATACTGGCCGGAGGCTGTCTCGCCGGAAAGCATAATCGCACCTGTGCCCTGGTAAATGGCGTTGGATACGTCGCTTGTCTCCGCCCGGGTGGGACGCGGATTCTTCATCATGGAATCCAGCATCTGGGTAGCCGTAATCACCGGCTTTCCAATCTCCAGGCTCTTTAAAATCAGCTTTTTCTGGATCACCGGCACTTCCTCCAGAGGAATCTCCACACCCATATCGCCTCTGGCAATCATAATGCCGTCGGATACGCGGAGGATCTCGTCAATATTTTCCACTCCCTGGAGATTTTCAATCTTGGCTATGATCTTGATGTGATCGCAGTTCCGCTCATCGAGAATCTTACGGATCTCCAGAATATCCTCAGCGCTTCTGGTAAAGGAGGCCGCAATAAAGTCAAAGCCCTCCTCGATTCCGAAAATAATATCATCATAGTCCTTTTCGCTGATAAAAGGCATATTCAAATTAACTCCGGGCACATTGATACCCTTTTTATTGGAAATGAAGCCGCCGTTTTTCACGGTGCAGTAAATATCCTTTTCCGTCACCTGATTGACCCGCAGCTCAATAAGTCCGTCATCAATGAGAATGGCGTCTCCTACCTCCACATCTTTGACCAGATCCCGGTAGGTGATAGACACAATCCCCTCGTTTCCCAATACCTCCTCGGTCGTCAGTACAAAGCTCTGGCCCTTTTTCAGCTCTATCTTGCCGCTCTCCACGTCCCGGGTGCGGATCTCCGGGCCTTTGGTGTCTAAAAGCATCGCAACGGGAAGCTTCAATTCCTCCCGCACCTTTTTTACCAGTTCGATTTTCCCCTTCTGCTCCTCATGGGTTCCGTGGGAAAAGTTCAGTCTTGCCACGTTCATTCCGGCCAGCATCAGCTCCCGGATCATCTGCTCCGACTCGGAGGCCGGGCCTAAGGTACAAATAATCTTTGTCTTTCTTCTTCTCATATTCCTCCTTGACGCCTGCTTTGCGCCTTGCTTCTGTCTTATTCCGGTACGGCATTGTATCCAAAACGCCGAATCATGTGCTTAGAGCACTTGCTTATTATACTTCGCCAGGGGAAGAAGCGTCAAGGCTGGGTTTTGGGAAATTTATGCTCACTCTGCTCTCTCAAGCAGACGTCCAAGCTCTTGTTCCAGCTCTTCCTGCGACGCCCCGCATCCATGTCCTCCTAAGGAAATGGACGGCTTTGTCTTTCCGTGGAAGTCGCTGCCGCAGGTATAGAACAAACCGTATGCTTTCGCCTGCTCCATGCGTTCCAGTGCCTGCTCCGGGGTATGATAGCTGCTGAAGGCTTCCATTCCGTCTATTCCAAGGGACACGATTCCCTTAAGAAGCTGCTCCTTTCCCTTTAAATTGACACAGGGGTGTGCCAGAACCGCTAGGCCGTGGTTTTGATGGATGATATCAACAATCGTTTTCATATCCGGAATTTTGATCCCGGCATGGCATGGCTTTCCCTGGGAATAAAAATCCCAGTAAAAATTCACAAGAGCATTGTCCGCCCGGCTACCGCCCTCCCGGTAAGGAAGAAGCATGGGATGGTCCGCGTATTCCGGCTTTGCCAAAAGTACCTCCGCAAACATTTCTCCGGTCCAGGAATCCGGCCAGCGGCTGTCTTTGGAAAGCTCCGTCATCTCCTCCGCCGTCACTTCAAAGCCAAGCTCTTTTGTCTTGGCAAGCATGATTAGAGACGCTTCCCGAACCTGGGATCTGATATTTTCCTCAATCTTTGCAAAGTCCGAGGCGCGGTAGTCTATGCGGTATCCCAGCATATGAAAATTGGCGCCCTCATAGGCGCAGTCAATCTCAATTCCCGGAATATAATGTATTCCCTGCTCCTTTGCGGCTTTCTCTGCCTCCTCATTGGCTTTGGCGCAGTTGTGATCCGTGATTGCCATAAGCCGCACGCCTTTGGATGCGCACTGTTTTACAAGCTCCAAAGGCGTATAGGTTCCGTCATCGCTGTAGTTGCTGTGCATGTGTAGATCAATCATGAAATAACCTCCTATAAAAGTCGCTGCGCGACGGCACTAAAGGGTAAAGTCACTTCGACGCACCTGTAATGAGAGAAACTTTCATTCGAAAGGGCACTCATGAAAGTTCCTCTCGTGCGTCTTTGCGACTTTACCGTCCAGCAGAAATTATTTTCAAAAACACTTGACATTTCTTAGCCGGACTATAAAAGTCGCTGCGCGACGGCACTAAAGGGTAAAGCCGCTTCGACGCACCTGCAATGAGAGGAACTGTTATTCGAAAGGGCACTTATAAAAGTTCCTCTCGTGTGTCTTTGCGACTTTACCGTCCGGCAAAAAATTTATCTAAATCGCTTGACATTTCTTAGCTGGACTATTTTATGTCGCTGCGCGACAGCACTAAAGGATAAAGTCGCTTATCCTCTTACAAGCTTTTCCAGCTCTTGGTATACGAATTTTGTAAATGTATATATTTCTTCCTCTGCTTCCCGTTTAGAAAATGTTTCATAGGCCCACCACCCCCGGAAGCCTGTGGACTTTATGGCATCCACCCATTCTTTGATTGGAACGGCGCCCTCATAGAAAGCCACGTCACGGAAGATCTCTTCACAGGGAACCCGCTCGTCCGGCTCTCCGGAATTGCAGATGTGTACGCCCAGGATTAAGTCTTTGTTGATTTTGGAAAGAAACTCCGCGTCAAGTCCCGCAATGTAATTGTGATAAAAATCCACGACAATCTTCAAATTCTCCCGCCCTGCTTCCTCCACAATCGGAATCGCCTCCTTCAGTGAGGGAATCGGCGTCCAGCACAAAGGTTCAAAAAACAGCTCCAGGTCAAACTGAACAGCCAAATCAGCCAACGTCCTCAAGTTTTTTACCATAACTTGATACTGTTCTTTTTGGGGATAGCCTAGCAGGCCCATATATCCTTTATAGGGAACTCCGCGCCGAAAGCAGTCTACTGCATGCCAGTCCACAGGCCCGTTGATAAGCTCTACCGCATGGCTCCCCACCCGGGAGGCCGTCTCAAACAGCTTCTCCGCCTCCCGAAGCAGAGATATTTCATCACCGCCCCGCCGCTCAATATCGGAAAGCCAGCCCACGGAAGAAATCTCCAAGTTTCCGAGAAGCTCATGGATATCCGCAGCCTTATAGCCTGCCTGAAAAAAATAATCCAATTGAATCTTGGTAGGTTCAATGCAGTCAAAGCCTGCTGCCTTTGCCGCCTGTATGTAAGTGCGAAGGTTTGCTCTGCCCACCACGGAGCTTTGAAGGGAAAGTGCGTTTTGTCTCATTTTGTTTATCCTTTCTTAGCGCATACCGTATTTTATTTATAAGAATACCGTCATTTATAGCTTGATGCAATGTAATTTACGACGTATAATATAATAAAACCGACCAATCGGAGGCGCCTCTATGGGACTTTATGTCTGCAATCTGAATCTGGATCATGAAAAAAAGCAATTGTATCCCCACGGAACCGCCAGCTTTCCCTGCGCCGCCTATCAACGGCTCTATTCGGACAGACCGGAGCATGTGATCCCCTGGCACTGGCATGAAGAATGGGAAATCGCTTATGTGGTAAGCGGCGCCCTCAAGTTCCAGATTCCTGCGAAGAGCTTTCCGCTCACACAGGGGGACTGTATCGCGGTCAATTCCAATGTGCTCCACGGAGCTGTTGCCGCACCGGAGTATGAACTTCAATCGCTTGTGTTTCATCCAAGACTTATAACAGGGAGCAGCGATTCCGCCTTTGCAATCAAGTATCTGTCTCCCCTTTCGGCTCACACACCCTTTGACGGCTTTGTGCTTAAGGGGCAGGAGCATCCGGCGGAAATCTCCTGCTTCCGGCAGGCTTTTGAAGCCTTGTCTCAGGATACGCCGGGCTTTGAATTTACCGTCAGGGCGGCCCTTTCTCAGATCTGCTATTTTCTGTATCAGCATTTTAAACCGGAAGCCTCGCAGAAAACGGCAGGGCCGAATCCGGACCAGATCCGCATCCGGAATATGCTGGAATACATACACACTCATTTTCCTGAGCCTGTCACGCTGCCGGATATCGCCAGAGCCGCGGATATCGGAGAACGGGAAGCCCTGCGCTGTTTTAAGAGAAATATTCAGCTTTCCCCCATGCAGTATCTTTTGAAATACAGGGTGATGCAGGGGGCGGATCTGCTTTTGAAGGAACGCGGGACAAGTATTTCCCAGATTGCCCTTTTATGCGGCTTTGACAGTCCCAGCCATTTTTCCAAGATGTTTCGGCGGTTTTATGACTGCTCGCCTAAGGAATACAGAAACGCTGTCTGTGACGACTGCATGTCTGCTCTTCCTGAGCAGGAGGACGCCTGCCCAGCCCATTGAATCTGTATTTATGGACGATTGGGATTTATTTTTTACGGAGCGTGTAAGGATGAAAAAGTATTGTTATCTTCTGCTGTGTTTCCTGTTTTTGCTGGGCGGCTGCGGAAAAAAAGAAACAGAAACAGCAAAGGACGCCCAAAGCTTTGGCACGGAGGAGGCAATTCTGAGCGAAGTCCCAGGCTCTGCTCCCGAAGAAGAAGCTATCACGCCGGAGCCTATGAGCCTGGCTGATATGCTGGAGGATATTACGGACGCTATTGATGAAAGCGATCCTGCGGTCTGGTATCATCACTATAAAAATCGCTATATCGTTTATGAAAACGGCTTCACTTACCGTATTTTTTCCGATGGCATTTACCGCCGGGCTGCCGGCAGTGAAGATTGGGAGCTTCTTTATCACGGAGACATGTCGTATAACCATAGTCTTGATTATTATAAGGATTATCTTTATTTTACCCTGGACCGGGAGGGGGAACCGCCGGACGCCGTGTTTGTTCGTCAGACCCTGTGGCAGTTAAATCTTAATACTTTGGAATGTAAAAAAATCGGAGATATGATTGAGGACCTGCCTTACATTTTTGCTGTCTATGACGGTAACCTGTATATTGGCTATACCCGTTTCATGGCCCTTCGTTATGATGTCTATCCATTGGACGAGCAGGGAATGCCCGGGGAAAAAATGGAGGAAGCCTCTCCTGATTTTCTCTGTGCCGGACAAAACGCATATTCCCGGGAGGAAGATAAATACGGATATTCTTTTAGCGGGCGCCTGACTGTAATGTCTCCTGATACGCCGGAAATGGCACGGGAGGTCATCCCCACTCCGCTGTGCGCTTCCATGCTGAACGGATATTACCTTACAACCCGCTATCGCGATGAATTATTTAGCCACTTTTATCTCACTAATTCCGCCGGAGAAGAGCAGCCTTTATTTGATGCCTGTATGATTCTTGCCGTTACGCCTGCCGGTCTTTATTATTTCGGAGACGGAACGGAGCGCAGCGTCATGCATTACTACTCTTTTTATCAAAAAGAGTCCCTGCCGCTCCTGTATCCGGAAGACACTTACGAGTTCTATTCGCTTCTCACCTACGATCGGGCCTGGCTCTATATTCGCGGAGACAGCTGTATTCTGCGCATGTCCCGCAGCACGGGAGACATAGAGGTTTTCCTGGACAACCTTCCTGAGGATACCGATTTCAAACATTGCGCCGTTGACCCGGAATATTTTTATCTGGGTGAAGAGATGTATCCGATATAGTGAAGTGTGAAGATATTTTTACCAGAAAAAATATGGAAGCAACCGCCAATGAAAGAGGGTGTCGCTCAATCATCTAATTTGATGATTTTGCAACACCCTCTTTTCTGTTTTCTGACATAAAAGTGGAGCCATTGCTCCATAAATGATTACTCATCTATTTTGCAACAGCCCCTTTTATTACAATTTCTTTGAACATAGCATGGCATATCCGCCCAGTATAAGAAGCACCGGAACCGCAAAGGCGGCAAGACCGGCGAGAATCAGCCCCACCAGAACCAGGGGCAGGAACACAATGGTAAAAAGAATTTTCACAAGCCCCCAGGATGCCTTGAGCGCAAATTTCAAAAGCTTCCAAAAGATCATCAGCATCAGGATTCCTATTAATATGGCAAACAACTTATTTCCTCCGTTCCAGTTCCGTAATATTCTTCTCAATACTCCTTTATGAAATCAATTGAGCATTGTGAAGGATATTACTGTTGCACATAGCTGTTTTCCATTAGTATAGCATATTACTGAAGCTGCAATTATTAATATTTCTTTAAAATGAAAACACCTACACCAGATCCTTCAGAATATCAAAGCAGTTAAAGGTGGCGAAGTAATCCTTCGGCGTCTCCGCTCTGCGGATAAGCTGCACGCTGCCGTCTTCCTTTAAGAGCAGCTCTGCGGATTTCAGCTTTCCGTTGTAATTGTATCCCATAGCAAAACCGTGTGCTCCCGTGTCATGAATCACCAGCAGATCGCCTTTGTCGATCTTCGGCAACTCCCGGTCAATGGCAAACTTGTCGTTATTTTCACAAAGGGAACCCGTTACATCGTACACATGATCCAGCGGTTCATTTTCCTTTCCCATCACCGTAATATGATGGTATGCCCCATACATGGCTGGGCGCATAAGATTCACCGCACAGGCGTCGCAGCCGATGTATTCTTTATGTGTATGCTTCTCATGAATTGCCTTTGTCACAAGGCAGCCGTAGGGTCCCATCATAAAGCGGCCAAGCTCCGTGTAAATGGCCACATCTCCCATGCCTGCCGGAACCAGCACTTCTTCGTACACCTTCCGCACGCCCTCGCCGATGGCGCGGATATCATTTACCTCCTGATCCGGGCGGTAGGGAATCCCTATGCCTCCGGAAAGATTGATAAACCGGATGTCCGCTCCTGTCTCCTTCTTAAGCTCCGCGGCCACTTCAAAGAGTACCTTGGCCAGCATAGGATAATATTCATTCGTCACCGTATTGCTTGCCAGAAATGCGTGAAGCCCAAAGCGCTTCGCCCCTTTTTCCTTCAAAACCCGGTAAGCGTCAAAAAGCTGCTCCTTTGTCATGCCGTATTTGGAATCTCCGGGATTGTCCATAATATCGTTGCTGATCCGGAACACGCCGCCGGGATTGTAACGGCAGCTGATGGTTTCCGGAATATATCCAAGGGTCTGCTCCAGAAAATCAATGTGGGTATAATCGTCCAGATTGATAATCGCCCCCAGCTTGTCCGCATAGACAAATTCCTCCGCCGGCGTGTCATTGGAGGAAAACATAATATCCTCTCCCCTAACGCCAATGGCGTCGGACAGCATCAGCTCCGTCATGGAGGAACAGTCGCAGCCGCAGCCGTAATCTTTCAAAATCTCAATTAAATAGGGGTTAGGCGTGGCCTTCACCGCAAAATATTCCCTATATCCCGGATTCCAGGCAAATGCTTCCTTCAAAGCCCGGGCATTTTCCCGAATCCCCTTCTCATCATAGAGATAGAAAGGCGTCGGGTAGGTCTTTATAATCTCCTTTAACTGTTCCAGTGTCACAAATGGTTCCTTTTTCATCCGTATATACTCCTTCTGTTTTCATTTTCTTACAATCAATCCGCGCTTTATTTATAACAAAAGCAATTCCAAATGTAAATAAAAAAATATTCTCTTTCCTGCTCTTGACTATTATAACCGCAAAGCTTATCATTTGTATAACGAATAATTTTGATTATAATAATTCGATTTTTAAATTTATATATCAAAGCTTCACCTGATTTTCGTACTTAATACAATGACCTTTTGCCCCGCACCATGATGATATGGATTCATTCTGCGGCCGATACCCGAAAAGGAGCCCCCATGGACACTCAAAATCTACGAACCTTTCTCACTCTTGCCAATGTAAAGAACTTCACCCAGACGGCCAGTCTTCTCTACGTTGCCCAGTCCACGGTCACGAATCGGATTGCGGAGCTGGAAAAGGAGGTGGGAAAACAGCTTTTTATCCGCAGCAAAAAAAATATTTCCCTTACCCGGGAGGGAATTCTGTTGCAGGATTATGCAAAGCGTATTGTGGATCTGGAGGAAATGTCCATCCGTGAAATAAACTCCCAGGCATTTTCCCGCGCTTCCCTGCGCATCGGAACCACCAACACTCTCTATGAATGTTATCTGGCTCCCGTTCTGACACAGATGATGAAGGAAAATACGGACTATGCCCTGAATGTAACCATCAGCCATTCCGTCAATCTCCTGCAGATGCTCCAGGACGGTCTTCTGGATCTGACCTTTACCTATGAGCCTCTGTCCCGGTCCGGCTTCTGCTGCCGCAGATTCCGGACCGATGAGCTTGTGCTTGTCACCTCCCAAAAGCATATCCGTTACCGGAATGGCATCTGCAAGGAAGAGCTTTCCCAACTGACTTATCTCTTCTGCAATTTTGCTCTTCAGGAGGTGGGACAGTTTATCCGGGAACTTTTCCCGCCCTTTTACCAGTTCCCCTTTGAAATTGATAACAGCACGAAGCTGATTTCCTATCTGCTGGAAGGAATCGGATGCAGCTTCCTGCCTTCCGGACTGGTAAAACCTTATCTGGACGAACGATCTCTGACTGTCATTCCTCTGTTAGACTTTGAAGCTCCCCGGATCAATGGGTATCAGTGCTGGCCGTCAGGGAAGGAACCGGCCTTTTATTTATAAAACCCGGAAATTATCCTTTTAAGATTCTCTTCGTACCATTCCGCCTATGCGCTGCCGCCTTTCAATGCGAAAATAATATCAGATTCTGTCGTATTATATCTTAAATCTACTTTTTATTTCTTTAAATATATTTTTGAGCCGTAAAATATATTTTATCTTGCCAAAAAGTCGTTATATTATCCTTTATTTTCAAAAATATACGGAATAAAATAAAGAGAAAGGAGGGAGTATCATGGATATACAAATGAATTTGAGTTCCGAACAAAATTTCTCTGAAATCTACCGTTTTTTTCTGCTTCTCGGTATTACCCCGAACTATCTCGGATTTTACCAGGCTGCCTACGCAGTGGCCCTTTGTATGAAAGAACCGGAGCGGTTGATCTCCATCACCAAATCCCTGTATCCGGATGTGGCAAAGAATTTCCGGACTTCAGCCGGAAGTGTGGAACGCAACATACGCACAGTGGTCCGAATCTCCTGGGACAGCCATTCCAAGATTCTGTCTGATTTGTCTTCCGAAAGTCTTCGGAAACAGCCCACGGTTTCCCAGTTTCTTTCTCTCATTGTGTTTTATTTTCTTTATTCTGATTATAAGTATAGGTAACTCTCGTATTTGGGGAAGGTGCGGTATCTGTCCCGGATACCTTCGCACCTTCCGGTTTCTCAAATTTTTTCACGGCTATATCTTACTTTCCGCTGAAATCACCGGGCGGAATTACGGAAGCGCCGCAAAATGAATTATGCCTTGCGACGCTCCCGGTTATTTATTCCTATTGACAGTAAACCGGTCACCGGTATTTGTTCCGGTCTCTTATTATGTCCTTTATTGCGTATCCGGCTTACTGCATTTTATGGAATGGTTTTTACTTACAGCCAGGCTTTCCGCCGTTGGTGTCGAAGGCCGGGTTGAAGGCGTAGAAGTTTCTTTCGTCTAAATGATCCTGGACAATGCGGAGGGCTTCACCGAAGCGCTGGAAGTGCACAACTTCTCTGGCACGGAGGAAGCGGATAGCATCGGTTACGTCCGGGGAGTCTACTGACAGACGAAGAATATTGTCGTAGGTGGTGCGGGCTTTTTCTTCTGCTGCCATATCCTCCGTCAAATCTGTAATGGGATCTCCCACTGACTGGAACATCGCCGCTGAAAAAGGCGTTCCGGAAGCGGCTTGGGGCCACAGTCCCAATGTATGATCCACATAATAAGCATCAAAACCGGAGGCTTTCAATTCCTCCATAGTCATATTTCTGGTAAGCTGATGCACAATCGTGGCGATCATCTCAAAATGTCCCAACTCCTCCGTGCCGATGTCCGTAAGCAAAGCCATGCACTCTTTATAAGGCATGGTATACCGCTGTGACAGATACCGCATGGACGCTCCAAGTTCGCCGTTAGGTCCGCCGTATTGTGTTATGATAGCCTTAGCCAGCTTCGGATTTGTCTCCTTAATGTGAATTGGATATTCCAAACGTTTTTCATAATTAAACATAACTGATCATTTCCCTCCTTTCTATTGCCACGGCCACGGCTGATTTACCCAATCCCAATAGGTATCACAGTGATGGGCGTGCGCAAGGGTGAGCGGGCCATAGGATTTTGAATATTCCGCCAATGCCTCATTGTAGAACTCCACATGTTCCTTAAAATATTCAATCGCTTCCATATCACAGGGATGCGTATCCAGATAAAGAGCACTGTCAACACAGGCAAATTTTGTGAGGGAAATCCAATGAAGCAGCTGTTCCCGATTCATCTCACTGCAGGGGCAGGAGGGACCCACAGGGCGGCCCTGAGGCTGATTACAGGGCGGCACAGGCCGGGGCTGCGGCTGAACACAGGTCGGCGGCGGACAAGGCTTCGGCTGGTTGCAAGGCGGCGTTGGCCGGGGCTGCGGCTGAACGCAAGACGGCGGCGGACAAGGTTTTGGCTGGTTGCAAGGCGGCGTTGGCCGGGGCTGCGGCTGAACACATGTCGGCGGCGGACAGGGCTTTGGCTGATTGCAGGGCGCCGACGGCCGAGGCTGCGGCTGATTGCAGGAGGGCATAGGCCGGGACTGCGGCTGATTGCAAGGTACGGTTCCCCGGGGCTGCGGCTGAACGCAGGAGCTCTGGCCTCTTCCCTGGTTACAGGAGTTTCCTCTCTGGAACTGTCCAAAAGATCCGTTATTCATCATCTGCATGCACCTCGCTTTCCAAGAAATGGTTTATCAAGCTCCGGGAAGATCGTTCCGACTTGCATTGCTTTATCCAACTGATAAGTCTCATTCCAGTGCTGCCAGGGCACATAGGCAATCGCCAGAGACATCCCCAGGAGCTGATCTGCGGAGCAGCTTCCGGGTCTCGGCCTTTGCATGGATTGCATATTACAGTCTGCCATAAGAGGCTCCTTTCATATTTTATCTCCATTTATCTTATGTCAAGGGGGAAAATGGGTGAAAAACGGCGGAACTTCTGCCATAATCCCTTAAAGAAACTTTTGCATACAATAATGACAAAATGCTGCGAAATAATAAAGCAATAAGCTGTTCAGCTAATATACTGCCTGATAATCAGACGATTTTTCCCAATAGGACAATTTTCAAAATAATCAGTATTCCAAGGATGCCTTGATTTTCTGCTTCATTCTAATTTAGGCGGTATGCTTTTTCACGCATACCGCCTAAACTCCAATTAATTATACCCTGCGAATCCCCATGAATGAATACCCCTTCAAAAGCGGTAGACTTCATCCGGTAAGGTATAACTTTTCTATAATTCATTTAATCCTATCCCAACAGAGGACAAACACATCATCGCAGATGTTCTTCCTTATCCCTAAGCCCGTGCCGTAATCCGCGCTTCCTCTTCCTCCGTCACCGGCCTCCCGTCACTGGTATACCCCAAAATCTCTTCCTTCTTCTGTTCCGCCGCCTCTTTCTCCTCCATACGCTCCGGATCTTGATCTTCTTTATCATCATCAACCAGATTCTGATTGGTCTTTCCCAAAATCTGCATCTGAGCAGAACGGGCATTGGCCGCACCCTGTTCTGCCTTTGCCAGCTCATTTACCTTGCTCGCAATAGCCCCCCGATTCGGGTCCCTTCCCGCATCCATCTCCATCTCGCTTTTCAGCACGGACGCCCGGTTCTCCATACGGTTCGCCGTAGCTTCCTGCGTCTTCGCATGCTTCATCGCAGCATCTGAGGAGATCACCGTCTGCATCCCTGTCTCGTCGTAGGTCTTCTGTTCCACCGCCTTCGTCTGTTCTTCCTTCTGCTCCTGCCGCTGTTCCGACAAATGCTGCTGAAGCTGAGACTGGAGATCCATGATCTTATCCTGAAGCTCCTGCTTCTTTTTCTGCTTCTGCTCCATTGTCATATTCTCATTGGAAGCAAGATTCTGAATCTGACGCTGCACCTCTTCTATCTGACTTTGAAGTCTTTTCGTCACCGCATCTCCCATAGGTGAAATCCGCATCTGCCCGCTCTGTATTCCGGACATTTTCATACTGTTGATTCCCTGCACTTTTGCCTCGTCCCCCTTCTGCCGCAGCCGTTTCCTCTTCTTTTGCAAATATATCTATTTTACTATCGGCCAAAGGATTCGAAAATATAATGCACAATATCTATTTCAAAGCACCGGTTTTCCTGCCTCTTTTTATATTTTTCCTAAAAAATATTCAAAATCCCACCCAAGTAAATACCGAATCTTCCCTTGAATCACAGATAATGAAAAGCCACCATCACCACTCCCAGTACCGTAAGCACCACACCCGTAGCCCGGTTCAGCACCGCCGGCTCCGCTTTGTTGGCAAACCGTGCCGCTATTCTGGCCCAGATAAGCGTGCTGAGTATGCAGAACACCAAACATGTCATATCCCCGACTCCTCCAATGGCAAAATGGCTTACCGAACCGGTAAATGCCGTAAATGCCATAATAAAGACACTGGTTCCCACAGCCGTTTTCAGATCATAACCCAGAAGGCTTGTCAGAACCAGAAGCATCATCATGCCACCTCCCGCTCCCACAAAACCGCAGATAAAGCCCACAGCCATTCCGCTTACCACGGAACGAATCAGGCGCTGTTTCGGATCACTCTGCTCACTGCTCTCCCTTGTAGTCATCACTGGACGGACAATAAACTTAATTCCCATCATCAAAGTCATAAACATAGAAAATCCGCCCATCGTCTTATTTGGCACAAAGCTTGACACATAGCTGCCCACCAAAGTAAAGCAGAGCACAGAGGCCATCATCACCGCTCCATTTTTTATATCCAGGTTTTTATTCCTTCCATAAGTCCAGGCGGAAACGGCACTGGCAAGCACATCACTAGCCAGTGCGATTCCCACCGCCTGGTAAGCCTCCATATTCAGAAATGTAATCAGCATCGGACTGATAGCCGCAGCCGCGCTCATACCCGCAAAGCCCGTCCCAAGTCCTGCTCCCATACCTGCAAAAAAGCAGACAAAAAATTTTAACAGCATTTTTCTTCTCCTATAAAAGTCGCTGCGCGACAGCACTAAAGGGTAAAGTCACTTCGGCACACCTGTAATGAGAGCAACTTTTATTCAAAAAGGCTTTCATAAAAGTTCCTCTCGTGCACCTTTGTGACTTTACCATTTAAACGTCGCTGCGCGACGGCACTAAAGGGTAAAGTCGCTTCGACACACATGTAATGAGAGCAACTTTCATTCGAAAGGACACTCATGAAAGTTCCTCTCGTGCGCCTTTGTGACTTTACCATTTAATAGTCGCTGCGCGACGGCACTAAAGGGTAAAGTCGCTTCGGCACACCTGTAATGAGACAAACTTTCATTCGAAAGGACACTCATGAAAGTTCCTCTCGTGCGCCTTTGTGACTTTACCAGCTCCCACATATCCCTAAGCACTCTCTACTTCCGCTTCTCCATCTCTTTAAGAGCTGTTACCACATTCGTATCAATCCGCTTAAAATTACGGTTCATAAGCTCCCGCTCCTCCTCCGAAAATCCTGCCAGCATCTTCTCAAAGCACCAAACCTGCGTTTTTTTCAGCTCCAGAGCCGTACTTACTCCCTCCGGCTCCAGAAAAATCCGCTGGATTCTCCGATTCTCGGAATCCTCCCTAAGACTTACCATTCCCCGCATACGCAGCTTCTCCAGCGCATTGGAAACATTAGACTTCGACAATCCTCTGCTGGTAACAATATCCCTGGCCGTATTAAGAGCAGGATTATTTTTCAAAAACAGAAGAATATGAATATCAATCATCTGAAAATCATACGCCTTTGCCTGAGATTTAAAAGAAAGATCATAAAACTTCTTAAAATGATTAACATGGGAAATAAACAAACCTGTTTCCATATTCCAATTATCCCTCCTTCACATGATGAAATTAAGACCGAAAAGCTTATGAATACTTTGGACAAAACCTCTCATCAGGCATCTTTCCTCCGCACCGATAATCTTCGTAAGCTTAACTGATTGATATATATTGAGGTCAAAACATATGATCCAATTCTTACATTCTTTACTATTCAATGTACAAAATCAACCGTTCAATCAGTTATAAATATAGCAGTTATATTTATAACATATAAACTCCCAAAAAGCAAGCACAAATTTTATAACTCTAGCAAAGTAGCTCTAGCGAAGAATCATAAAGAAACAGAACCTCTGCAAAATAAACCCTCAAACTTTCCGAACTCCATATCACGATAATAGAACTTACTGTTCACACAACCACCAAAAAGCAGTAACATACCAGAGCTTCTGCACTCCCCCTTTATGCTCCCCCCTCAATGCCCACACAACATAACTGCAAAGCAGCAATCCAAAGCCCCGTTTCACTCGTCATCCATTTCTTACATGCAAAGCTATAAAAAATTACCCCTCATGAGTAATCCTCAAGTAGCCCTCATAATGATAAATTCCATTGCAGATAAAATCAGCCTATGCTATAGTATAAAAAAAATTCAACCCCAAGGCGCCCCTGTTCCACCATTGCACCAAAACCACAATAACATCTAAAAAATACCCAAACAGAAAGGACCCTTCAAATGTACGAATTAATACAGATAACCGATCATTGCTACTATATCCAAAGCCCAACCCGCATCGGCCTGGTAAAGCTTGACGCCGAAAACGTCTGCCTCATCGACAGCGGAAACGACAAAGATGCCGGAAAAAAATACTCCGCCTTCTCGAAGCAAACCACTGGAACCTAACAGCCATCTACAACACCCACTCCAACGCCGACCACATCGGCGGCAACCGCTATCTCCAAAATCAAACCGGCTGCAAAATCTATGCTCCCGGCATCGAGCAATCCTTTACCAAATACCCCCTTCTGGAACCATCCTTCCTATACGGAGGCTATCCCTGCAAAGATCTAAGACACAAATTCCCAATGGCCCAAGAAAGCGACGCCTTAGAACTTACAACCGACTGCCTGCCCCAAGGCTTTACCCTCATCCCCCTGCCAGGACATTTCTTTCACATGACCGGCTTTCAAACCCCAGACAATGTAATCTACCTAGCCGACTGCCTATCCAGCAAAGAAACCTTGGACAAATACCAGATCACCTTCATCTACGACATCGCCGCCTACCTAAACACCCTGGAACAAGTAAAAAACATGAAAGCCAAACACTTCATCCCCTCCCACGCCGAAGCCACCGACCACATCTCCCCTCTGGCCCAATACAACATAGACAAAGTCCTCGAGACAGCCGAAAAAATCACCCATCTCTGCGAATCCCCCCACACCTTCGAACAAATCCTACAGCACCTATTCACAGACCAAGTGGCCTAAAAATGAACTTCGAACAATACGCTCTAGTCGGAAGCACCGTCCGCTCCTACCTATCATGGCTCAAAGACACCCAAAAACTAGAAACCACCTTCGAAAACAACCAACTACTCTGGAAACAAATACACCCATAAAAAATCCCTCATTAAAAGTCGCTGCGCGACAGCACTAAAAGGTAAAGCCACTTCGACACACCTGTAATGAGAGCAACTTTTATTCGAAAAAGCACTCATAAAACTTCCTCTCGCGCCTTTGCCACTATTTATAGTCACTGCACGATAGCACTAAAAGGTAAAGTCACTTCGGCACACCTGTAATGAGAGCAACTTTTATTCGAAAAGGCTCTCATAAAACTTCCTCTCGCACGCCATTGCGACTTTACCAGCCAGCAAAAAACATCTCACAAAATCACTTAACATTTCTTAGCCGGACTATATCCTTCCCCCCACACAACCCCAAAAGCAGCCAAATCCAAACCACTCCCCCAAAAACCTCCCACAGCCAAGGCTGCTGCAAAATAAGCCGTCAGCCATTTCCGGTATCCGGTGTCCGGCTGTTCGCGTACACGCTGTCTGATATGGACGAACATTGCCAAAAAACCCACCGACCCAAAAAACCAAAAAAGGCAATGTCCGTCCAGAGCAGACAGCGTGTACGTGAACCGTCCGAACACAGGATATGGAAATGGCTGACGGCTTATTTTGCAGCAGCCCTCCCCCCACTAAATCATCCAAACCGGCACCATCAAATCATTACTATTAAACACAGCCACCTCCCCCCGCAAGCAAAGAACCGCCCCTCTCTCCCTCGGAAGCGACGCCTTATCCAAAATAGAAAACACACGCGTACACTTCTGCTCCGGATTCGCAGACCGTTTCACCTCCAAAGGGCAAATCCACCCATCCCGTTCCAGAATCAAATCAATCTCCTTCCCCTCCTTATCCCGATAATACCAAAACCGGCACTCCCCGCCGGCCCCATAGGACTTAAGGATCTCCGCCACCGCATAATTTTCCAGAATCCCCCCGCTCAAAGCCCCATTCATCAAAATCTCCGGCGAAGCATACCGTGTCAGATAAGCCACAACCCCCGTATCCATAAAATAAAGCTTCGGCGCCTTAATCACCCGCTTCAGCTTTTCATCCTGATAAGGATAAAGACAGAAAATCAAATGGGTCCGCTCAAGAACCTGAAGCCACCTCCGCGCCGTATCATCGGAAATCCCCACTTCCTGAGCAATCTGATGCAGATTCAGCATCTGCCCGGTTCGGCAGGCCGCAGCCCGGATAAAATCACTGAACTGCATCTTATCCGACAAGCTCACCAGCTCTCCCGCATCACGTTCAATATACGTCTGCAAATACGAATTATAAAAAGCAGACCATTCCTCCTTACCCCCGCTTATCAGCTCCGGCATCGTCCCTTTCCAGATTCTTTCATACATCTCTCCCAAATCCGCCGCCCGATGATTCTTCTTCCTCTGAACCAGCCCATTCAAATGCACGGAAAACGGCGTCTGCTTTCCGCTGCCATACATTTCATGCTGCGACAAAAAAGACAGCCTGCACACGGCCACCCTCTTGGCCGAAAACTCACAAAGAGCCGTAAGCTCCGGAAAAATCTGAGAAGAGGCAAGCCAGAAGGTTCCGGGTCCCGCTCCATTGTCCACCGCAATCTTAATATACACCAAAAGCTCCGGCGCATACTGAATCTCATCAATGAAAATGGGAAGAGGATGCTTCTGCAAAAACAGCACCGGTTCCGTCTTTGCCATCCGCCGTTCCTCAAAATCCTCCAGGCTTACATAGGTTCTTTTCTCATCAATCAGCCGTTTCAGCAAAGTGGTTTTCCCGGCCTGCCTTGGTCCGATCAGCAGAACACAGGGATATTCCTCCGATAAAGCCGGTATTTGTTCCTCCAAATCACGCTTGATATAATCCATACGCCGCCTCCTTTATTGGCTAAAATTCGATATGTACCAATTATAGTCCATCTTTTCACCTATGTCAACGCGAGATCTAATCGTATTTTAGCCAAATTTTAGTGGTAAATTTTAGTACTGAATATTTAGTACCGAATATTAGTTGTTCCGCAAGGTCAAAATTACTATCCTGCATCCTTCTACTATTTTCCCTTGCATCATATACAGAACCGCAGCTCCGCTTCCATTTCATTTATTTTAAAAATACCCTAACCAGGCAGCTTACGATATACATCTGCGCTTACACCCCATAAACCCATTCTCTTCAAGGTTGGATACTCCTCCGCGGACAGATACTCCGGAAAATAATTCAGTACCTCTTCTTTCCGCAGCAATCTCTTATTTACCTCCGCCGCCAGACCCCAAACAAGCTTTTCTTATAATGCTTCAGCGCCTCCTGCGCCGGTTCAAAATTCCCTGCCGCCTTCAGATACTCCACACCCTTTTCAATATCCTCCCGTCCCCCCAGACCTTCCGCGTACATCATCCCCAGACCATAGCTTTTGAACCGATTGTCCTCGCTTTTCTCCAGCATTTTCCGCCCTTTCTCCACATCCTGAGGACAGCCGTACCCCAGAAGATAACAGATCCCCAGCAGATCATACCGCCTGTACTCAGTCTTATCCATCTCAAAATACTGCACGGCCCGGGCATAATCCTGCGGGGTCCCCAGTCCCCGGAAATACATATACCCTGCCTGCCCGCAGGCATAGCGGTCATTTCCATAACCGGCAGTTTTTTCAAAGCACGCAAGAGCATAGGGCAGATCGCGTTCCACAGCTTTGCCGTCCCAATAAATATCCCCCACAATATGCAAAGCCCACAGATGTCCTGCCTCCGCCGCCTTAAGCGCCCAGGGAAGGGCTTCTTCTGGTCTGCCCGCATCATACGCAAGATGGCTTGCGAAAGCATACATCCATTCCGGATAGCCCTTTTCCGCCCCCTGCCGCATAATTTCCACTGCCTTTGCAGGCTCCGGCGGGATCAGATCCCCTCTGCCGCGCTGATAATAATGGCAGTAATTCCGCCCCGCAAGAATCATTCCGCCGGAAAACGCCTTCTCAAACCAGGGAATACTCTGTTCCATTTCCTGCCGCATCCAGGCATCCCAGGCTTCCTTATTAGCAAATTCACTTTGTTTGCGGTTTTCAATCTCTATCACATCCAGAAAATAATAAGTATTCCCAATCATATACTGGCAGAACGGACAGCCTCTTTCCGCTTTTTCAAGTATTTCCTCCCATGCCTCCCGAATACTGTCAAACGGCATAATCTCCCGCAGCTCCGGGGTCAGCATATCCATACGCAGCGCCCCCAGAACCCCTGCCGCACTGCCCAGGGAGATTGACTGATGGAGCATTGCATAAGCCGCCGCTTCGTTTTCTTCAAAGGGATGATACTCCCAGCTATAACAAGTGCCGGAAAAACAGCGGGAAAGAAAATAGCAGGCATCCCCGTCCCCATCCTTTGCCGCATTCAATAATGCGTCCGCTGCCGCCTTTGCCTTGTCATTATCACAGCAATAATAAAGATCCTCAATGGCCTTATCCACCACATCGCTAAAATACTTTCCCATGCTTCTTTTTTTCCTTTCTCTTTTCTCTTTCCATTATGACCGCAGAACTTTCCACCTCGGCGGTCACATCAGCCCAGCCGCTTCTATCTTCCGAAAAGCCGTGATCCAGATAATTAACCAGCCAGAACTTCACCTGTGACGCAGTTCCTTCCTTTGCTAAAAATCTGGTATTTCCTCCTGCCTGATTGGTGCGCCAGATAACCATCAGTTCATTTTCAATACCGGGAAACAGATCAAAAGCTTCCGTTCCCCACTCCAGAACTGCTTTCTGATATTTTCCCTCATAGATACCATCTACGGCCAGTTCTATGTCCCTGGCAGAGAAAAATCTGTGCTCATCATGCCAGCTTTCACCGAAAATCACCAGGAGCTGATGCCAGCAAGACGTTACTCCCTGCCCAGCCAGAAGCTGATGCCAGAAAGCTTCCACACCTTCCTGCAGGGTATCTGTTTCATCTGACCCATCCTCTGCCTTGTCCTCCTGGGTATACTCTTCGTTTTGGAAATCATCATCTTCATCCTGGCAAGTATTTGCTTTCAGGCTTTCCCACTCGGAAAAATCAGGACTGCCTGTCAGCAACTGTTTCATCCATTCTACCGCCATATCCGGCTCCATGCTTTTCTGGCAAATCCGGTATCCGCCCTTTGGCATCTCAAAAAACGCCGCCATAATAATAGTATCATAATAAACACATAAAATCTGCATTAACAACCCCTGTTTCCCGGCAGAGAGAGGCGGCAGTATCTGAATATCGAAGCGTCCTGGCTCTTCACTTTCCACAAGAAGGTTCATCTGTTCCCGCAAACGTTCCGGTGTAACCAGGGAACTCCTGTTTCCGTGTGTATCCGTAAGAACAAACTGGTTAACCGGCGCCTGATCCGTTTTTTTATCCGGCTTAACCAAATCACGCACTCCGTCCCATATTCCTAACAAACCAAATCCCGCCATACCAAGCCCGACCAGCAGCCGGATAATTCCAATCCCTTCCTTTATTTCAGCCAAACCTATAACTGCCAGGCCAAGGCCGAGGAATGTCCCATATATCCCCAATATGAGAGGTATTATACGCAGACGTTTTTTATTTTTATAATGTTTTTCCTTCATAAGCTGCTCCTGTTGATATTAAAATCCATTATTTTTATTCTTTTATCTTTTTCTTAACATTTTCACAAATTTAGGTTATAATATTAAAAACACTCAAAATCCATGAGGTAAACATATGTGTGATGTAAAAAAATACGAAAAAATCTATCAAGAACTAGAACACCTCCAACCCGAAGATACCTTACAGCTTGTTTTAGAAGCCGAAACTGAGGAACAGCGTGACTTTTATGAGTTAGTAGGAGATTTTCTTCTGCAAAAAAAACAACGGCAAGTAATAGAAAGGAATCTCTTTTAGTGAAAAAATATATCTTGATAGCAGGTGTAAACGGTGCCGGCAAATCAACTTTGTATCAAGCTCTGCAGGGCCTGCAAAACATGCCAAGAGTAAATACCGATGAAATATTAAGATCTTTTGGAGACTGGACAAATCCTGTCGATGTTATGACCGCCGGTAAAATCGCAGTAAAGCAAATACAGCAATATTTTCAAGAAGGAATCTCTTTTAATCAAGAAACCACATTATGTGGAAAATCCATATTAAACAACATCAAAAAAGCAAAAAAAGATGGATACCTAATTGAACTTCACTATGTGGGAGTTGAAAATGCTGCTATTGCAAAAGAACGGGTGCGAAAACGCATACAACAAGGCGGACATGGAATTCCGGAAAAAGATATTGAAAGAAGATACATCCATACGTTTCAAAATCTAAAAATCGTTTTACCATCCTGTGATTTAGCCGCATTTTATGACAACACAGCAAAATTCCACCGATTTGCCATCTACAAAAACGGCTCCCCCTTACGAATCTCTCAAAACACCCCGCAATGGTTTAAAAATTTTCAGAATCTATAAAAGCCAGCCATTCCTCCGGTATCCGAAGCACCTGCCCCGGAAGCAATAACCCTTGATGCTCCAGTCCATTAACCGCCGCCAGCTCCGGGTAACGGTTCCCATCCCCCGTATACTCCCTGGCAAGATCATAAAGACAATCCCCCCGCTTCACACTCCGCTCACAGGGCAGCCAGGTAAAATTCTTCAAAACCTCATCCACCTCAAACAAAGAGGGCCGGTAATTATCCCCCTTATTCGTAAACAGCAGCAGCCATTCCGCTTCATACCCCGAAGCTTCCGAATACCGCAGCGGCAGAGCCGTCACATTGTCAACCATACCAAACTCATCCGCCACCGCCGCATGCGCAAGCATATCGTCCCGGTAATGCACCAGCCAGGTTTGCCACCCTCCGCTCTGCTCACAGTCCACCGTTTTCACATGCACATCATCCTTATAGCTCGGCCCCGGATGAAGCCAGTGCGCCCCCTCAATTCCAAGCCACACCTCATGCCCCGTATCCTTCACAAAATTCCCATACTCATCCAGATAAGCCCCAATATCCGTAAGTCCCCCAGGCACCCGCATCATCCACACCTGCATCCCGGAATCCGAAGCCCCATCCCCACACGCCTCCATACAAAGAGCATAAGGCGACACCCGCTCAATGGAATACCCCTCCTCACTTCTAAGACAAAACTCCTCACAAAGAAAAACCTCCCCCCGTCCGGCCGTCAGCCGGGACTCCGTAACCCCAAGAGGAATAAGCGGAAGCTTCTCCTTTGCCTCCTCCAAATCAAACTCCCAATTATTCCCCTTAAGAGAAACACTCTCATGATCCGAAAGCCAAAGCTCCATCTCATCCTCCGTAAGCTCCGTCACACTCTCATGGCGCATAGACCCCTTCGCCGTCCCCTTAAGGCTCACACACCCGCGAACCGTATGAATCCAAAAAAGCGTATCCCCCGCAATGGCATACGTATCCTCCACCCCATCCTCCAGTATGGAAACCATCCCCTTATTATAACAATCCTCCAGACTATTCCTCCCCATCCGGCCGCAAATCCCCCCGGCCATAGCCCGCTCATACCACTCCGGTTCCTCCGGATAGATATACCCTTTCTGATACCGGACCGAAATCTCCCCCTCATTTCCGCACTCATAAATATCAGCGCAGTCATTATAGGCACAGATCCCCCCGGCCTCCCAGGTCCCCCGGACCCTTCCATAATTCACACACCCCCGAATCTCGGGAACAATCGGTTCCTCCTCACTCTCCCCCTCCAGCACCTCACACTTACTAAGACCGGCAATTCCCCCGGCCCCATAATCTCCAAGGCTATCCACCACAACCTCCGCCCGATTCACACAATCCTCAATAAATCCCCGATTAATCCCAACCAGTCCCCCCACATAACAGGCAGTCCCTTCCACCCGCCCCCTCGTCTCACAATTCTCAAACCTCCCATAATTCACCATACAAAGCATCCCAACCCCATACTCATCCATATCCCAAACAAGAGAAGGCGCCTCAAAAACCAGATCACGCACCACCCCATCCCGTTCCAGGCAGACAAACATCCCATTCCCCGCCTCCGAAACCCAGGTAAGCCGATGCCCATTCCCCTCAAACGTCCCGCTATAATTCAAAATCGCCTGCCGAATATACGGATGCCCCCGGAGCGCATACCTCTCCTCCGTCTCCATATTCACATCCGCCATCAACCGCGCATCCACCGCCACAGCCGTCTCATCCCCCGGCTTCTCCTTCGCAGCCCGATTCACATACCCCACAAACCGCAGATAATCCTTCGCACAAAAAATCTCAAACACCCCATCCACAAAACAAGGGTCCTCCTCAATCGAAGCACAAAGAGGGTCCACCTCCCCCATACGCCCCCAAAAAAGTCCCCCCATTAATCCCCCAACAATCCCAACCACCAAAACACACCCAACCACAATCCTCCGCAATCTCATAGCCCCTCCATTCCGCCGCCTTCCCTCGGCAGCACAAATAATACTAAAAGCTCTGATTTCTTCATGCTGCCTCACCGCTTTCCCTCAACAGCACAAATAGACTAAAAACTCCGATTTTTTCACACCACCTTCGCCAAAGCGCCTCCGCCAACCAACAGGATTCTTGCGAAAGGGCGGCTTCGTCTTTTCCTATATCCAGTGTCCGGCTGTTCGCGCACACACGGTCTGATATTGGCGGACAAACATCAAAAAAGCAAAACAGGCGCAGCCTGCCATCACCAAAACCGTTTGTCCGACAAGAGCAGACCGTGTGTGCACGAACCGTCCGAACACAGGATATGGAAAAGGCGAAGCCGCCCTTTCGCAAGAATCCGTCCCCCCCACATCACCCCACCTCCGACAACAACTCCATAACCCTCTCCCGAACCCCAACATCAAAAAACCCAAAAGCCTCATCCGGCAAATCCGTCTCCGTAAGCCCCCTCTGAAGCCTATCCTTCCGATAAAACCCAATCGTATAAAGCGTATACCTATATACCATCCTGGACTTGGCCCGCCGTTCCGTTGCGGTCTTCCTCTCCTCATTCCTCCGAATCTCCGCCACATCCGCCAGCCGCACCAGAATCGCATAAGGATAGCTCCCCTCAAGAAACGCAAAGTGCGGCGTCAAAACAAACTTCCCCGGTGTCCCCTTAGACCCCGGCCCCGTAATCGTAAAACATATTTTATGCTTCTCATCCGCTTCCAGCATTTCCCGTGCAAGCTGCTCCTTCTCCGCCTCACTCAAAGAAAGCCCCTTCACGCACTTATCAATCTTCTTCCCATACCGCTTAGGACTAAGCCCCGGCAAAAGAACCAAAAGAAAAATACCGCATACAATCGCACCCATCATAAAACCGCCAAAGGCCCCATACCCCAAATCCGCCATACTTCCGCCTCCGACTGCTGACAAAGCGCCAATCACAACCGTAGAGCCTGCCAAAATCAAAGGCGCCGTAACAAAAAGCGACTGCCTGCGTATCTTACTGCAATAAACACCAATCCACTCCATTTCCGCCTGCAGCCATCTCTGATACAAATCCATATTTCCTTTCCCCCTCTGTCCTATATGAAACACAAAATTCCTATAAACATTCATACCGGCTGTCTCCGATAAAACCCCGCACCGATATACGGACCTCTAAAAAAGCTAAGTCAAAGCCCCCGCGCAAGCCGGCGAAGCGCAAGCTTGCTGCGCAGCGAGCTGCGGGGGACTTTGACCCTCGCGTCAATATCCTATAAAGCAGGATCTCCCCCGCCAATTGGAACTGCCAATTAATAATTCTCAGCCTTTACCTGGAAATAAGCCTGAGGATGCGCACAGACCGGACAAACCTCCGGCGCTTTCTTTCCCACACAGATATGACCGCAGTTGGAACACTGCCAGATCACATCTCCATCCCTGGAAAATACCACTTCACCCTCTACGCGCTCAAGGAGCTTGCGGTAACGCTCCTCATGCTCCTTCTCAATAGTCGCAACGCCCTCAAAAAGCGCCGCAATCTCGTCAAAGCCCTCTTCCTTCGCCTCCTTCGCAAAGCCGTCATACATATCGGTCCATTCAAAGTTCTCCCCCTCTGCCGCTGCCTTGAGGTTGGAAATGGTATCCTTCACGCTGCCGCCCTCCAGAAGCTTAAACCACAGCTTTGCATGCTCCTTCTCATTGTCGGCCGTCTCCTCGAAAATCTTTGCAATCTGCACATAGCCTTCCTTCTTCGCCTTGGACGCAAAGTAGGTATATTTATTCCTTGCCTGAGATTCTCCTGCAAATGCGGTCATCAGATTTTGTTCTGTTTTGGTTCCTTTTAATTCTTTCATTTTTCTTTTCTCCTTTGATTTTAATCTATATTCTAAGCATCTCTGCTCATGAATCCTTCGCCCAGTCAAAAGTGCATCTCACAGCCTTTTTCCAGCCCTTCACCTTTTCCTTACGTTCCTCCTCTGCCATCTTCGGCTCAAAGGTCCGATCCATCTGCCAGTTCTTTTTCACATCCTCCCGGTCCTTCCAATATCCCACGGTCAGACCGGCCAGGTAAGCGGCTCCCAGGGCCGTTGTCTCCACACAGGCCGGCCGTTTCACCGGCGCCCCTGTAATATCCGCCTGGAACTGCATGATAAAGTTGTTGGCCGAAGCGCCGCCGTCCGCCTTCAAAGCCTGCAGATCAATCCCGGAATCCGCCTCCATAGCGCCGATCACATCATTTACCTGATAAGCAAGGGATTCCAGCGTTGCCCGGATAATATGCTCCCGGTTCACTCCCCGGGTCAGCCCCACAATGCTTCCTCTGGCATATTGATCCCAGTAAGGCGCTCCAAGTCCCGTAAAAGCCGGGACCATATAGCAGCCTGCCGTGTCGGGGACGCGAAGCGCCGCTTCCTCCGAGTCCGGCGCACTGTCAATCAGCTTCATCTCATCCCGGAGCCATTGAATGGCCGCGCCTGCCACAAAGACCGAACCCTCCAGGGCATAAGTAACCTTACCGTCCAGGCCCCAGGCAATGGTTGTTACCAGTCCGTTTTTGGAGGCCACCGGCTTTTCTCCCGTATTCATCAGCAGGAAGCAGCCGGTTCCATAAGTATTCTTGGCCTCCCCCGGTTCAAAGCAGGTCTGCCCGAAAAGCGCCGCCTGCTGATCCCCGGCCGCTCCCGCAATGGGTACGGGGCCTCCGAAAAAGGCCGGGTCCGTCATTCCGTAGAGACAGCCTGAAGGCTTTACCTCGGGAAGCATACAGGCAGGAATGGACAGCTCTTGCAGGATTTCCGCATCCCAGGTGAGGGTGTGAATGTTAAACAGCATGGTCCGGGAGGCATTGGAATAATCCGTCACATGAACGGCGCCCTTTGTCAGCTTCCAGATCAGCCAGGTTTCCACGGTTCCAAATAAAAGCTCTCCCTTTTCCGCCCGCTCCCTGGCTCCCTCCACGTGATCCAGAATCCACTTGAGCTTGGTTCCGGAAAAATAAGCGTCTATCTCAAGGCCGGTTTTCTCCCGATACACCTCGGTAAGTCCCTTTGCCCGCAGCTCATCGCAGTAAACCGAAGTCCGGCGGCACTGCCACACAATGGCGGGGCAGACCGGCTCTCCTGTGGCCTTGTCCCAGACAATCGTAGTTTCTCTCTGATTGGTAATGCCGATAGCCGCCAGGTCTGAGGCTGACGCTCCAAGCTTGGACATCGCTTCTACCGCCACACCTATCTGGGTGGACCAGATTTCTCCGGCATCGTGCTCTACCCATCCGGGCCTGGGGAAGTATTGGGTAAATTCTTTCTGGGCCGCGCTGCACATTTCCCCCTTTTCATTAAAAAGGATGCAGCGGTTGCTGGTGGTTCCCGCATCCAGCGCCATAATATACTTTGCCATAACCTTCTCCTATTCCAGTTCCGTTACATATTTTTTATTCCACTGTAAATTTATATCCTGTTACGCTGCGGTATTTCTCGCCTGCCTTGCATATGGGGCTTTTGAAATTCTCGTGGTGAACCGCATCCGGAAAATATTGAGATTCGAAGCATACGGCGCTCCGTTTTCCATATACGCGCCCGTTCTTTCCGCCGGTCTCATCCTCCAGGAAATTCCCGCAGTAAAGCTGCATACCCGGCAGATCCGTGTAAACCTCCATCACAATCCCTGTTTTCAGGGATTTCAGCTTGCAGCAGAGGGCATAAGCTCCTTCGTTGTTCAGAACATAATTGTGATCATATCCCCCGGCCTGCTTCAAAGGCTCGTAATCCTCTTCAATCCGCTCTCCCAACGCATGAAAGGTCTTAAAGTCCATAGGCGTTCCCTCTACGCTTCGAATCTCGCCGGTGGGAATCAGGCCGTCGTCCGTAGGCGTAAAGGCATCCGCATCTATCCACACATGATGCTTCAGCACGTTGTTGGACTCCTGTCCCTCCAAATTAAAATAGCTGTGATTGGTCAGATTGAAAATCGTATCCTGGTCAGCCGAAGCTTCATAACCGATCCGAAGCTCGTTGTCCTCTGTCAGCGTGTAGGAGATTTTTACGCTTGCATTTCCCGGAAAGCCCTGATCGCCGTCGGGACTCTCTATGGAAAATTCCACCTTATTGTCATCGGCAATCAAGCCCTTCCACATACGGCGGTTGTAGCCGGGATTGCCTCCATGAAGGTTATTCTCCCCGTTATTTTTCTGCAGCTCGTACACTTTGCCGTTAATTGTAATCTGCGCCTTGCCGATCCGGTTGGCATTCCGGCCGATGGCAGAGCCAAGGCCCGGTGTGTTCACCTCGTAGCCTGCAATGTCTTCGTAGCCCCATACCACATCATGAAGCTCTCCTTTCTTGTCCGGCACGTGAAGCTCCGTTATCACAGCCCCGTAATTCAGCAGTACGGCTTTCATGCCCTGCTTATTTGCCATGATATACTGCTTTACCTGCTGCCCGTCCGATGTTACTCCATAGTCCCTTACCTCAATACTCATAATTTTCGCCCACCTTTCTTTTTTTATCAGAAGTTCCGCAGAATACTTCCGTATAAAGCTTCTTTTCTCTTATGTGATAGCTGTATGACCTTCAAAAAGCTCATGTCCTCTTAAGTATTTTTTAACCGGCTGTAAATCTTTTCCACGTCATATTCAGGTGCAAATTCGCCGGCTATATGGCAGAGCTTCCCAATCTCCTCCGCATCCTCGCCCAGAAAATCCGCTATGTCCTCAGCAGATCTGCCCTTTTGAAGATTGGTGCAGATAATCCGGATTCTTTCTTTTTCCTGGCCTGCCTTTTCTCCCCTTTTTTGTCCCTTTTCCTCTATCAGCCGTTCCCACTCTTCCGTCCGCATATATGCCGCCTCCATTTCATCGCTCAGCTTTATCTGAGCTATCTTGTTGTGCAGATGCTTCAAGCGTATATCACAATCCTCCGAAAGCTCCTCCTCTCTGCTGTTTTCCACGTAATGAAGAAAATCAACCAGCGCCCGATCTACCTCTTCATCGTTTCTGCCCTTGGTATTTAAAATGATTTTTCGACATTCATCTCCCAGGCAAAGCCCCGGAACCTCCTTGCAGCGATGCTCAAAGGTATAGCGGTACTTTCCCCTGTGGTACAAATCAAAACCGCAGATAATGACCATGTAAGAGGGCGGCAGATTATCAAAGCCCTTCTCCCCGCTTTTTAAAATGGGAGCATCTGCAAGCGCCTGATAAAAGCGGGTGCGCTTTGGAATATTCCCCTCGTTGCGCTTCTGCATTTCCACATCAATGAAGTTTCCCTCTCCGTCCTCCACACAGAAATCCATCCGAATCCCGCGCTTTCCCGGCAGGTTATGTACCACCTTCTGACCTTCCTTCCATTTAATGCTTTTTAATGTCATTCCAAGGGAAAGCTCAATAATAATCTTGCAGGCATCCAGATCCATCGTGGTTACATCAAAGAGAAAGTCATCCAGTAAATTCAGCTCCTTTAAGGGCTTATAGGCGCTTTCCTCCTCCGGCATCTGCTCATACAGTTGTTTCGTTTCTGTCATATATGATTTCCTTTCTATTATAGTTAAATTTCTTATCTTTTGCAATCACAGAACTGCTTTTGTTTCTACCTCCTTTGCATCTTTGTCCGTATTTTTGTTCTTCCGTTTGGAAAATTAGCCGAATTGGCTGTGAATCAGAAGTTCCGTTCCGTATAGATGGAATGGATGATATTGATTGTAGTGGATAATTCTTAAAATGTCAACGGTAAATACAGTATGTTTATCATGTTTATCATGTTTATCATGTTTATAATTCTGGTTATAATTCTCAAAATACGGTATATCTATAATTCTTATTATAGCTATCAAAACTCACACTCAATAAATCCCTCAACAAATACAAGGGACCACCAAAATATAGGATAGTCCCCTGCCGCATAACATATTAAAATAATATCTCTTTACTTACGCGCTCTTCTTTGCCCCTTTTAAATAGAGGAACCAATATGTAAGCCCCACAAGACCGCCGCCAATGATATTTCCGACGGTAACCGGAAGCAGATTGTTCACAAGCATACTGCCGACATTCACGCTGGCCTCTCCCATGCCGTATACGCCGTTGCAGAAAATACCGGCCATAATATAGTACATATTGGCAACGCTGTGCTCAAAGCCCGCAAGCACGAACACCACAATCGGCAAATACAGTGCTGCTATTTTCCCTCCGGCCGTCTTTGCCGCAAAGGACATCCATACGGCCAGACATACCATAATATTGCAGAGAATCCCGCGGAAAATCGCATCCCCTACGCTGATTGCCACCTTTGCTGTCGCCGTGGACATCATGGTATTCATAAGCGCGCCGTCTATAGCGGAAGGCGTATGTCCGTATACCAGCAGGAATGCCAGGATGGTGCTTCCCACAAAGTTGCCAAGATATACAAAGAGCCAGTTCTTCAATACGCCGGAAATGGACGCTTGTTTTTCCAGTAAGGGAATTACCAGCAGACAGTTTCCTGTAAACAGCTCGCTTCCTGCAAGCAGAACAAGGGCAAGTCCTGTGGGAAACAGAAAAGCTCCCACAAATTTTCCCAGGTTGCCGCCAATTGTTGCCGTAGCAATCTGAAACCCAATGGCGCCAAAGCCGATGAACATTCCTGCAAGAATACCCAGAACAAGCATCTTCACAGCCGGCAGCTCTGTCTTTTTCTTACCAATTCCCACATAATTTTGTGCAATTTCCGCTGGTGAATTCATTTCTACATTCCTCCTATCCGAATCGCTGCGCGATGGCACTAAAGGGTAAAGCCACTTCGACGCACCTGTAATGAGAGGAACTTTTATTCGAAAGGACCTCATAAAAGTTCCTCTCGTGCGTCTTTGCGGCTTTACTATTTAAGTCGCTGCGCGATGGCACTAATCAGTACCGTAATATCTTTTAAGTTGTTAAAACTATAACACTCTTTCCCCGGATATGCCATCATATACTGTGTAGGAAGATTTTAAAAAAAGAAGCCTGTCAGCAGGCTTCTTTTCCTATTATTTTACATGGGTATGTGTAAACAAATGATCCTGACAATATTCATAATACCCGTTGCACTTGGAGCAGACACGAAACTCCAAATTCTCGCCGTCCTTTTCTGTCCGCCCGCAAATGGCACATTTATGGGTGTTTGCGCTCTTTTCTCCCTGTTTTACATTCTTCATATAGGTGCGTCTGCGGCGGATCTCCTTGGGCGAATAACGATGCATACTCCTCATTCCAAGGAAAAAGAGAATAAAATTCCCCAGCGACAAAAAGGCCATCAGGCTATAAGCAGGATGTACGATGATTCCGATCTTTGACAAGCCTATCAGCATATTCATTGTTAAATGTTCCGCAAAAAAGCCTGCTAAAATCTCCACACCGAAATAAATTCCGTAAATAATTCCCAATATTTTAGCCTTGATAGGAAGCACAAAATACAGCATAAACTGCATATCCGGATAAGTAGCCGCATAGGCCAGAAAAAGGGAATTGTTCAGCCAATAGGTTCCGAAATACTGACTGAAATTTACGCCAAACCCATACTGGCACACAAAAGCCGCCACAATATGCAGAAGTACGCCGGTAAAAAAGTACAGATTGAACCGAAATGTCCCCCATTGGGCTTCCAGCCTCAATCCAATGGAATAATAAAGATATAATACAAGCATAAACCAAATCAGGCTGGCATTGGGCGGATAAATCAAAAATGTCACCATACGCCAGATCTGTCCGTGCAGAATAGCCGACGCATCCAGCGACAGGTAAGAATAATACATATCCGGCGCAAACAACAGAATCACATACCCAACCGCATACAAAATAATGATATAATGCATCAGATTCGGGATGGCGTACCGTCCAAACTTTTTCTCCAGCTTATCAATCCAGTTCATGAAATCGTATTCTTCCTTTCTTTTTCCTGATACGATACATTATAGGTGAGGCATGATCATTTGTCAATATTCCAGGATCTCCTGTATGAGGCTTCCATATGCCGCGAACTTTCACCGGACGGCTTGTGTCCGGTCTTTGACATAAAAACACAGGACGGAGCCGGAAAATCCGGCATCCGCCCCTGTGCAGCGCTCATCCCAATGCTCCCAACATACTCCGGGGCTTGGCAGTCCATTTATCCAACAAATTTATCTTCCTTCCATGTGCCTTCGTGGACAGTACCGTCAGCAGCCGTATGCTTACCATAACCATCTCTCGAACCGTCTTTCCATTCGCCCTCATAAACATTGCCGTTGGTCCAGGTCATAGTTCCCTGACCATTCGGTTTATCGTTTTCCCATTGGCCCGTATAATCACGGCGGTTATACTTATCGTCTTTGGCAAAGGTGTAGGTCCCCTGACCGCTTCTAATTCCGTCTTTCCACTCGCCCTCATAGACGGCGCCGTTGGTCCAGGTCATGGTTCCCTGGCCGTCTCTCTTGTCGTTCGCAAATTCGCCTGCATACTCACGACAACCAGACTCATCATCTTCCGCAAAGGTGTAGGTCCCCTGACCGCTTCTAATTCCGTCTTTCCACCCGCCTTCATAGACGGCGCCGTTGGTCCAGGTCATAGTTCCCTGACCACTCGCTTTATCGTTTTCCCATTGGCCCGTATAATCACGACGGTTATACTTATCGTCTTTGGCAAAGGTGTGGGTCCCCTGACCGCTTCTATTTCCGTCTTTCCACCCGCCTTCATAGACGGCACCGCTGGTCCAGGTCATGGTTCCCTGGCCGTTTCTCTTGTCGTTCGCAAATTCGCCTACATACTCGCGGCGACCCTTGTCATCATCTTCCGCAAAGGTCATGGTTCCCTGGCCGCTTGCCTTACCGTCTTTCCATTCGCCCTTATAACAATAGCCGTTGGTCATTGTATAAGTTCCCTGGCCATTTCTCCAACCATTTACCCATTCGCCCTCATAGACAGAGCCGTCTGCCCAGGTGTAGGTCCCCTGACCGTTTCTCTTGCCGCCTGCAAACTCACCCTCATAGACAGCATCGTCTGCCCAGGTCATGGTTCCCTGACCGTTTGCCAAGCCGTCCTCCCATTCACCCTCATACACGAAGTTGTTGTCACTGTTATCCGCATCTTCATAGGAAAAAGACCCCTGCCTGTACGGCTTATTGCTCTTCCATTCGCCTGTGTATTCGCCGGAATACAGCTGCATTTTATTCCCGTCCTGCATGCTGAATTCATAGGCCATTGCCTCCACCTGCTTACTTCTGGAGGAAATCAGCACAAAGGCCATGATGACGACCGCAAGTCCCGCCGCAGCGCCAATCAGTATTGCAATGGATTTCTTGCCGCGCGGGCGGGAGCCGGCCGGGCCCTTCCGTACAAGCTCGTCAAGCCTGTACTCCGCCGCGGCCTGTACCTCGGGCTGAGGCTTCCCGGCGGACTGTGCTGTGATCTCTTCTCCCTGACTGCGCACAAAAGACTGTGCTGCGGGACCTGCCTTAGACGGATCACTTGGAGCGGGCTGTTCCCCGGTCCGTGCCTCAGGCTGAACACTCTGCGCAGGCTGTCCCACGGCCTGCTGTTCCTGCGGCGCAGGTGCTTTTGCCGGAATTTCCGGTATCTTGTCAAATACACGATTGCTGACAGACTTGATCGTATGCATCAGCGCCCTGAGGTCATTTATGCTTTTTCTGTTGATAGATGCGTCGCGGAAAAAGTTGATAAACGCATCGGAAATATCATATTTCGAGAGCGCGTCCTGCTCAAGAAGGGTAGAGATACTTGTGAAGGATGATTTCATAGCCCTCATCAAGTCATTAGAACTGTTGTTTGTATTGGTGGAAATATTGGCGCCCTGATTCAGGATCTCATTCTTTACGCCGCGCTCAATGTTTGGCTGATCCGTAGTATCGCCGAGATGTAACCCTCCCCCCAGATCCACAAAGACAATCTGTTTTTTATTGTTTACTGCTGTCAAAAGCTCCAGAAAGCAGGCATAGCTTTCAATGTAGTTCTGGCTTACAAAAACAAGCATCAAATCTGAGCCGCGGACATTCCTCAGCATCGGCACGATCCATTTGTCATTTAACTTGTCGAAAGCCTTATCCGCATAAACATGCAGGCCATACTGCTGCTGAAGCGGTATAACCGCCTGCTTAAACACGGTCTCCCAGTCATCGCTTGCATAGCTGACAAAAGCATACTGCTTTTTTTGCGAACACTCTGTTATGATCAGATTATTTTCAAGATAATCCGAACGTGTTTTCTTTTGTACTTCATTCAATCCCATTTTCTTTAGCTCCTTTTTATATACTGTACCTTTTTTACTTTTTATTATTTCCTTACCTGCAAAGCAATAAAAAGCGAGGTCTAATCATCTTTATATATATCACAAAAGGAACGATTTTGCAATGTATTCCTGCGGCTCTTCCCTGTTTATTCCCCGTCGGAGAAACAGCAGTCTTCCCTGGGCCGTATCCGGCAGGGAATACAGATCTCATCCCCCACCTGAAGATTGTAGATATTGACATAGGGATTTGCATTCAGGACCATCCACAAAGGTATATGATAACGGCGGCTTAAAAGATACAGCGTATCCCCCTTTTGTACAATATGAAGAACGCCCTGGCAATGATTCATAAATATTTTACCTCTATTCTTTCCTTATTTTAATAGGATATTATATGCACCTTTTCTAATTTCCGTTTCTAAAAGCTCCGGATTTTCGATTTTCCATCCACAAATCGTCATATTCGGAAAAAATTAAGAATTTATTTTATAGATTTTTTATTTGCCTTAATTTTTTAATTGTCGTATAATGTAAAATCATGTAGTTTTTCTGCTGCCGGCCGAAGCGAAGGCCGCAACGTTTTTCCTATTGCCCGGACGGTCCAAACCCAATCGTTTCTGCCCCGCCCGGGATTGGAGTATCTCGGAAATCGTATTTTCCGGAAGCGCTCCTCTATAGAAAAGGAGGCTGCAGTACATATCCTGCAGAAAAATTGGTTATGAACAATCAGACTGCATCTATGTTGGGAATCGACATCGGTTCCACTACCGTAAAAATCGCAGTATTGGACGCAAATCGGAAGCTGCTGTTTTCCGATTACGAACGTCATTTTGCTAATATTCAGGACACGCTGGCTCAGCTTCTCGGCCGTGCCGAAGCCGCGCTTGGCGATCCAATCCTCTCCCCCGCTATTACAGGCTCCGGCGGCCTTAATCTGGCGAATCATCTGGAGCTTCCCTTTGTTCAGGAGGTAGTTGCGGTGGCCCAGGCCCTAGAGGCGGAAGCGCCCAGAACCGACGTTGCCATTGAGCTTGGCGGTGAGGATGCGAAAATCATTTACTTCCAGGGCGGCAATATCGAGCAGCGCATGAACGGCATCTGTGCCGGCGGCACAGGCTCCTTTATTGATCAGATGGCGTCCCTTTTACAGACGGACGCTTCCGGCCTGAATGAGTATGCCAAAAATTACCAATCCCTGTACACCATTGCCGCCCGCTGCGGCGTATTTGCAAAATCGGATATTCAGCCACTAATCAACGAAGGAGCGACAAAAGAAGATTTGTCCGCTTCTATTTTTCAGGCCGTAGTGAACCAGACCATCAGCGGACTGGCCTGCGGTAAGCCCATACGGGGGCATGTGGCATTCCTGGGAGGGCCTCTCCACTTTTTATCTGAGCTGAAGGCCGCCTTTATCCGCACTCTGAAGCTTGACGAGGAGCATATCATTGCGCCGGCGCACTCCCATCTCTTCGCGGCCATAGGCGCTGCCAGGAACAGCCGGCCGGAGACGACGGTTCGTTTAAGCGAGCTTAAAGAGCGCCTTCAGTCCCATATCCGTATGGATTTCGAGGTGGAGCGTATGGAGCCGCTCTTTACCTCCCGCTATGAATACGGAAAGTTTCAGGAACGCCACAGCCGCCATGAGGTTCTGCGGAGCGATTTCCAGGCATACGAGGGAAACTGCTTTCTCGGTATTGACGCGGGCAGCACTACCACCAAGGCGGCCCTGGTTGCTAAGGACGGCTCCCTACTCTATTCCTTTTACAGCAGCAATAACGGAAGTCCCTTGAAGACAACCCTGCGGGCCATCCGGGAGATTTACCGTTTTCTGCCCGAGGGCGCCCATATTGCCCGTTCCTGCTCCACCGGCTACGGGGAAGCGCTGATCAAGGCCGCCCTGATGCTCGACGAGGGGGAGGTTGAGACGGTAGCCCACTACTATGCCGCCGAATTTTTTGACCCGGAGGTGGACTGTATCCTGGATATCGGCGGACAGGATATGAAATGCATCCGTATCCGCAATCACACCGTGGACAGCGTTCAGCTCAACGAAGCCTGCTCCTCCGGCTGCGGTTCCTTTATTGAAACCTTTGCCGGTTCTCTCAATTACAGCGTAGAGGATTTTTCCAGGGAAGCCTTGTTTGCGGAGCATCCCATTGACCTCGGAACCCGCTGTACCGTATTTATGAACTCCAAAGTAAAACAGGCGCAAAAGGAAGGGGCAAAGGTGGCGGATATCTCTGCGGGGCTTGCCTACTCTGTTATTAAGAACGCTCTGTTCAAGGTAATCAAGGTCTCCGACGCTTCCTCCCTTGGAAAGCACATCGTTGTTCAGGGCGGCACCTTCTACAACGACGCGGTGCTGCGAAGCTTTGAAAAAATAGCGGGCTGCGAGGTAATCCGCCCGGATATTGCAGGAATCATGGGAGCCTTCGGAGCCGCCCTCATTGCACGGGAGCGCTATACGCCGGAGCTTAAGACCACCATGCTCTCCATCGAGCAGATCAACCGGCTGGAATTTACCACTACCATGTCCAAATGCAAGGGCTGCACCAACAACTGCCGCCTGACCATCAACCGTTTTACGGGCGGCCGTCAGTACATTTCCGGCAACCGCTGTGAGCGCGGAATCGGGAAGACCCGGAATGAGGAACATATCCCCAACCTCTATGAATACAAGAATCAACGGCTGTTTGGCTACACGCCTCTTAACGCCGACGAAGCTGAGCGGGGAGAAGTGGGCATTCCCCGGGTTCTGAATTTTTATGAAAATTATCCCTTCTGGTTTACGTTTTTTACGGAACTTAAATACCGGGTGGTACTCTCCCCGGCCTCCAACCGGAAGATTTATGAACTGGGGATTGAATCCATTCCCAGTGAATCGGAATGTTATCCGGCCAAGCTGGCCCACGGCCATGTGACTTGGCTTATCCGCAAGGGGCTGAAGTTTATCTTCTATCCCTGCATTCCCTATGAGCGGAACGAGTTTCCCGATGCGGGCAACCACTACAACTGCCCCATCGTCACCTCCTATGCGGAAAATATCAAGAACAACATCGACGAGTTGCTTGACGGCTCCATTGACTTTTTCAATCCCTTCCTGTCCTTTGAAAATGAAATGATTCTGGAAAAGCGCCTGACGGAAGAGTTTGAAGGGAAGTATCACATTCCGGCCGCCGAGGTTTCTTCCGCCGTGCGCAAAGCCTGGAAGGAACTGGAAAACGCAAGAGAGGATATGATGCGCAAAGGCGAGGAAACTCTTTCTTATTTAAAGGAAACCGGGCGGCGGGGAATCGTTCTTGCCGGAAGACCTTATCACATTGACCCGGAAATCAATCATGGTATTCCGGAGCTGATTAATTCCTACGGCATTGCCGTATTTACGGAGGACTCGGTCAGTCATCTATATGGGGTGGAGAGGCCTCTTATTGTCATGGACCAGTGGATGTATCATTCCCGTCTGTACGCGGCGGCCAATTTTGTAAAATCACGGGAAGACCTGGATCTCATTCAGCTCAATTCCTTTGGCTGCGGCCTGGATGCGGTAACTACCGATCAGGTAAATGATATTTTGAGTAATTCCGGGAAGATTTATACCTGCTTAAAGATTGACGAGGTAAACAATCTGGGAGCCGCCAGAATCCGCGTCCGCTCCCTTATCTCCGCTCTGCGGGTGCGGGAACAGAAGGCTGTCTGCCGCTCCATTGTATCCTCCTCCTATGAGAGAACCGTCTTTACGGAGGAAATGCAAAAAACCCATACCATCCTCTGCCCTCAGATGTCGCCTATCCATTTTGACCTCATTGAGCCGGCATTTCGGGCTTTTGGCTTCCAATTGGAGGTTTTGCCGGATTCTGACAAGTCCGCTATTGATATGGGCTTAAAATATGTGAACAACGACGCCTGCTACCCCTCTCTGGTCATCGTGGGGCAGATTATGACCGCCATTCTCTCCGGCCGATACAATCCGGAAAAGCTGGCCGTCATCGTTACCCAGACAGGAGGCGGCTGCCGGGCCACCAACTATATCGGCTTTATCCGCCGCGCTTTGGAAAAGGCAGGCTATCCCGATATCCCCGTGATCTCTCTGAATCTGAGCGGCCTTGAGAAAAATCCCGGCTTTAAGCTGACTCCCGCTCTGGCCGTTAAGGGACTCTACGGGCTGGTGTTCGGCGATATTTTCCTGCGGGTGCTCTACCGGATGCGCCCCTACGAGAAGGTCCCCGGCGCAGCCAACCGGCTTCATGAGAAATGGAAACACATCTGTCAGGACTTTCTCTCCAAAAGCCATACGCCGCACCGCCGCTTTGTAAAAATATGCAGAGGTATTATTGAGGACTTTGATCGGCTTCCCATTTATGAAGATCTGAAAAAGCCCCGGGTAGGTGTGGTGGGCGAGATTTTGGTGAAGTTTTCACCCTCCGCCAACAATCACCTTGTGGATCTGTTAGAGGCCGAGGGCGCGGAAGCCGTGGTGCCGGATTTGATGGATTTCCTGCTTTACTGCTTTAAAAACAATGAATTTAAGGCGGATTATCTCGGGAAAAAGCGTTCCTCCGCCCGGAACGGACGGCTGGGAATCAAGGCTATGGAATGGCTGCGAAAGCCGGCGGCAAAGGCATTGGAAAAGAGCGTTCATTTTGTGCCCCCCGGCAATATTGATGAGATGGGGAAAATGGCTTCAAGATTTGTATCCCTTGGAAACCAGACCGGCGAAGGGTGGTTTCTGACCGGCGAAATGCTGGAGCTGATTCACAACGGCGTGAACAACATTGTCTGCACCCAGCCCTTCGGCTGCCTGCCCAATCATGTCGTGGGCAAGGGCGTAATCAAGGAGCTGCGGAGACAGTATCCCAAGTCCAATGTAATCGCCATTGATTACGATCCGGGAGCAAGCGAGGTAAATCAGCTGAACCGCTTAAAGCTGATGCTGGCTACGGCCAACAAAAATCTGGATGAAAAGCCATTATATTGATATTATATTGAAAAAAGGTTATTTTTACGGCCCTGCTACGCAGCAGAGCCGTATTTCTTTTCAGCGGAAAACAACAGCAGGCAAAGCGGAACCGCTATCACGCTGTTGAAGTGAAAGAACCGATAAGTCGGCCCGCACAAAAGCAGCATGGTTCCCAAGCTGTAGGCCAGCAGAGGCAAGGCAATGCACATGGCCTTCCATCCCTTATTCTTCTTTACAAATACAAACAGAGTGCTTAGAATCAATGCCAGAAGATGCAGCCCATTGTAGGAGAAAACCAGGTCAAAGGGGCTGTCCATGACCCACTTGTCAAAATCATTCAGCGTTTCCCGCAAAGCCGCCCGATTCTTAACATAGGCAAAGTTCCACTCATTTTCCCGAAGCTGAAACTCCAGATCTCCATGCCAGGGCGTAGCGCCCCGGATATCCCACACCATCCGCGTCACCTGATAGACCGCCTGCACGGACAGTCCCGGCGCATTGCCCGCGGTGCGCGCCGTAAATCTGAGAAAATCCGCCGGTTCCGTCTCGGAAATCACCGCATTGGCATTGGTTACAAACTTAAAGGAGTTGTAATTTCCCATCTCATAAACCTTCCACCGTTTTTCCGGGCCAATCTTTGCCAGGAAGTCCGCAGCCTCCGGATCAAGGCTCTCCGGCGCTGTCTCATGAATGTTGCAGAGAATGGTCATGGGCACTCCCACCGTCTCCACATAGGTCTGCTCCGGGCGGCTGGCTCCCACCAGATTGTATACCGGATACTTTATCACCAGCATCCCCGCCAGCATCAGAACAAGGGAAAGAATACTTTGTCTGCGTATCTCCCGAAAGCAAAAGGCTGTCAGCGCCAGGAACGGAATAGTAAACAAAATGCTGTTGTGCCGCACCATAGAAACGGAAATCAGCGCCAGAATCCAGATTGCAAGGTTCCTGCGCTTTTTCAGCCACTTACCATTGCTCAGCCAGGTATTCAAAAGGAATACGGTGAAGAGCAGCATAAAAAGCGTCAGCGCACTGTCCTTCCACATAAAGAGCAGGATTCGATGTGTCTGAGGATTGGCCGCCAGAAAAAATTCCGTCAGCGCCAGACCCCAGGCCGGAAATCTCCATTTTGCCATTGTGACAAGCAGATATCCGCAGAGAAGGCTGTATAAAAACAGCTGCATAAATACCGCAAAGCCGTAATGGTTCACAATCCTTGAAAACAGAGCAATGATCAGGGTGTGGAACACCGGATGCCAGGTATCATACTGGCTGTTTTGAATCTGCCACCACTGATCCAGATTGTCCCAGTCAAAGGAACCCGGAAAATAGGCATAGTAGTACAGCATCAGCCAGAGAAAGGTCAGGCCAAAGCCCAGCAGAAACCAACGCCAAAGCCGCCGGTTTTCTTTCTCTTGTCCGTTTTCCGCCCCTTTTCTCCTGAAAAGCCTGCTTTTTTCAAACTCCTCCCAGGTCCCTGTCCGCACAGACAGGAAAGAACACCGGTAAGCGCCCCACAAAAGCCCTGCATATACCGGAAGCAGAAAGAGTATGGACGCTGCTATTTTAACCTTCCAGTATTTCGTGTCCATAGGGACGGCTTCCATCATCTCCGGTATCAGCCAGAGGAGGATTACCATATAAAAAGCAACGGCAGCTGTCAGAAGCAGAAGCATAACCCGCGTGCTCTTTTTCTGCTCAAGAAGCCATTTCCTTACCGCCTCATATTGCTTATACATTCTCAATCTGCCAATCTACAGGCTCCAATCCGTTCCTCTCCAGGAACTCGTTGGTCTGACTGAAGGGCCTGCTGCCAAAGAATCCCCGGTAAGCGGACAGCGGGCTTGGATGAGGGGATTTTAAAATAAGATGCTTCGGGTTATGCAGCATCGCCGCCTTTTTCTGGGCCGGACTTCCCCACAGAATAAACACGATGGGCCGATCCTGCTCATTGAGGATGCGGATGGCTGCATCCGTAAATTCCTCCCAGCCCTTTCCTCTATGGGAATTGGCCTGATGCGCCCGCACCGTCAGCACCGTATTCAGCATCAGCACGCCCTGCTCTGCCCATTTGGTAAGGTAGCCGTTGTTGGGAATGTCGCAGCCCAGATCATCGTGAAGCTCCTGGTAAATATTCACCAGAGAAGGGGGGATATCCACATCCGGCTTCACGGAAAAACACAGACCGTGAGCCTGTCCGTCATTGTGGTAAGGGTCCTGCCCCAGAATCACTACTTTCACCTGGCTAAGAGGCGTCAGATGAAAGGCATTGAAAATATCATCCGCCGGAGGGAATACCTTTCTTGCGGCGTATTCCTCTTTCACAAATTGAAAAAGCTCCGCATAATAGGGCTTGCGAAATTCCGGGTTTAAGGGTTCCAGCCAGTCATTTTGAATCATTGCCATACTTTTCATCTCCTAATTTAGTCGCTGCGCGACAGCACTAAAGGGTAAAGCCGCTTCGGCGCACCTGTAATCTTTTTTCAGTTCCGCTACAGCCGCACCGGAACTCCGTGTTCTTTTAAATATTCTTTCAGCTCCCGAATCTCCAGTTCCTTATAATGAAACAGGGAAGCCGCCAATACCGCGTCCGCCTTTCCGTCCGTCAGCGCTTCCCGGAAATGCTCCTTTGTTCCGGCCCCTCCGGAGGCGATCACCGGAATCGAGACATGCTCGGCAACGGTGCGGGTCAGTTCAATGTCATACCCCTCCTTCGTTCCGTCACAGTCCATACTGGTGAGCAATATCTCCCCGGCGCCCAGGCGCTCCGCCTTCACGGCCCACTCCACCGCGTCCAGGCCCATATCCACCCGGCCGCCGTTCTTGTAGATATTCCATCCGCTTCCGTCGGCTCTTCGCTTGGCATCAATGGCCACCACCACGCACTGGCTTCCGAACTTGTCCGCCGCCTCGCTGATAAGCTCCGGCCGCATAATCGCCGCTGTATTTACGGAAATCTTATCCGCCCCCTCCCGAAGCAGCGCCCGGAAGTCCTCCACGGTGCGGATGCCGCCTCCTACTGTGAAAGGGATAAATACCTTCTCGGCCACCTTACGCACCATATCCACCACCGTATTCCGAGCGTCGGAGCTTGCCGTAATATCCAAAAACACCACCTCGTCCGCCCCGGCCTTGTCGTAGGCAGCCGCAATCTCCACCGGGTCCCCGGCATCCCGGAGATTCACAAAATTAACGCCCTTTACTACCCGCCCGGCATGCACATCCAGACAGGGAATAATTCTCTTTGTAAACATGTTCTAGTCCTCCGACCTCATACCGTAATTTTTTATCGTTGGTGTGCCGTCTGATTACCAGACGGACCATACACCCGCATATCAATTACAGGCAGCAGAAAAATCTTTTTTATTATAGCTTGGAGAAATTTTCCAGAATCCGCAGTCCGGTTCCGCTGCTCTTCTCGGGATGAAACTGGCAGGCAAATACATTGTCCTGCTCCACCGAGGCATGAATCCGGGTTCCGTACTCCGTTACCGCCTTTACAATGGCTTCGTCCTCCGCCTTCAGATAGTAGGAGTGGACGAAATACACATAAGGTTCGTCACTAAGCCCTTCAAAGAGCCGTCCCTGATTCTCTAGCTTCAGGGAGTTCCATCCGATATGAGGAATCTTAAGCCCCGCTCCTTCCGGAATCCTTAAAATCTTCCCCTTCAAAATCCCAAGTCCCGGTACGCCGGGAGCCTCCTCGCTCTCCTCAAAAAGCAGCTGGAGTCCCAGACAGATGCCAAGAAAGGGAATCCGACTTTTTACAAGCTCCCGTATCACCGGTTCCAGACCATAGGTCCTAAGCTTTTGCATGGCATCCCCGAAATTCCCCACGCCGGGAAGAATCACCTTATCCGCGCTCAAAAGCTCCTCCCTGTCTCTGGTTACAACGGTTTCCTGCCCCAGAGACAGCAAGGCTTTTTCCACGCTCTTTAAATTGCCTGCATCATAGTCAATGATTGCTATCATATTTTGCCTTCACTCCTCATATGTATCACTTTTATCCCTTTGCATCAAAAGGCGTTGGCTCCTGGCCATCCGCTCCCTTCCGGCTGCCCGCATAGCTGTTCATGGCCTTAGCCCGCTTCATCAGCATCCGTTTCAGCTCTTCCTCCTGGGATAAAGATTCCATCTCCATATGCGATTCCTTTGCTTCCTTCGCGCCCTCCGCTCTGTCGGGCAGAGCTTCGTATTCCGGACTCCCGGCAAATTCCTCAATCATCTCAGCCATCATGGACAGCTTTGTATCCTTAAGCATGGTAAATTCCAATTTCTGCTGGAGGGAAAGCACCGGATTACTCTCCACTACGCTGATTCCCAGAAGAAGCGCGTCCTCATAATCCTCTTTGATCTGCCACACCTCTTCCTTGGAGACGCAGCGCCTTACCTTTTCCCTGTACGTATTGATTTCCTGTTCGAGTAGTTCCTGTTCCATTCGCTGCTCTCCCTTAACTCTTCCTCTTATTCCCAAAGCAAATATACGTCCGTCACTTAAAACAGAGCTGTTCTGGTTCAAAATTTCTTTACAATAATACAAGTTTATCATATTTTTTGAAAAATGACCATAGACCAAAATCAGATATCACAGGAATTTTACATTGCGGAAGTGCTTTTGGGGTGGTAAACTGAGATTAAATATATGAAATAACGCTGCCTTGTTCATTGGAGGTAACAAAAGTTTCTTTTACAGGAGGTTTGACATATGGATTTTTTTGAAGAAGAAAAGCGCCGCTTAAATCCGCTTTACGGAATCGGCTTATTTTTTATTATTATGGTTTTATTTATTTTTGTATTTGCGCCTCTGCAGTTTCGCTTTGGCATGGTGGGGCTTCTCTTGACGGAGCTGGGGCTTCTGTTTGTGACGCTGCTGGCCGTGCGTTTGACGAAACAGAGCTTTCGGGAGGTGTTTCCCATCCGCCGGCCGCGGTTTGGACAGATTGTGGGAACCATTCTTATCTGGGTTGGCTGCTTCCTTTTTGTTATGCTGGTAACACTCGCTTCCATGATGATCTTTCCGGAAGGCTTTCTGGATATCAGCTCCAATATGAGCTCTATGTTTTCCTCTGTTCCGGCATTTTTCTCCTTCCTGATTGTAGCCGTATCACCGGCCATCTGTGAGGAGGCCATGCACCGCGGCTTTATCATGCATACCTTTCGGGGTATTACCAGGGACTGGGTGGTGGTTCTGTGCATCGGATTGATTTTCGGTCTGTTTCATCTGGATCCTTACCGTTTTCTTCCTACCGCCCTTCTCGGCATGGGACTGGCCTATGTTATGCGGAAAAGCAATAATATGCTTCTTCCTGCATTGTTCCATTTTATTAACAACAGCATTTCCTTTCTTGCAAGCCTGTCGAACACCGGCCCGGTAAGCGAGGAGGCGGAACGCGCGGCGGCAGAGCTTCTGATGAATCCCTCCATGCTGCTTCTCAGTCTTGGATCCTATCTTCTTATCGGCTGTTTTGCGCCCATTCTTCTTTTCGCCGGAAGCTACCTTTTACGCAAGTCCTCCGGGTGCCTTAAAAAGTATTCGGATCTCCGTCTGGTATTTACGATTATAGGCGTGATTGCCTTAAGTTTCCTTATGATGGCGGCCGGATTTACGATTATAATGCTGAATATGAATTCCGCCATAAATTTAGAGGAGCTTCAGGAGTTTCTCTGTCTTATGGTTTAATAAAGCGCCCCCTTTTGTAAGCACGAATGTATTCTATCCCGCACTCCTCCTCTTCTCTTCCAAGCAAAGTCTCCGTCCCGCAAATCACGGCCTGCAGTCCTCCGTCCAAGGGATCAAGAATTGCGCTGCTGAGTCCCGCCTCCATTGCCAGCGCTGCGAAGCCGTAATTCACGTAACGCCTGGCAGGAAGTCCGTAAGAAATATTGCTGATCGCCGAGGTTATATGCACCTGCGGATACCTGTTTCGAATAAGGCGGACCAGCTCTAAGTATCCGGCTATTCCGGGCTTCTCTCCCTCCTGCGGAGGGGTCAGGACAAGAGATTCCACCATGGGATCGATATGGATGCGAGAGGGCTCAATCCGAAGGTTTTCGGCCTTCCGCATGATCTCGTCCAGAATCCCCAGACGTCTTTTCAATGTAAATGAATGGGAAATCCGCTCATCGCCGCAAAGCATTGCAATCACCTGCCAGCCCGGCTGCTCAGCCATAATTCGGAAGATCTCATCTATCCGCTTCCCGCTCTCCATAGATACGGAATTGAAAATTCCCGGCCTTTTGCAGTATCTCCACACACTTTGCAGCACTTTTGCGCTGGGACTGTCAATGCTGATCGGCACATCGGCCGCATTTTGAACCACATCAATCAGCCAGTGCAGCGTTTCCTCCTCCCCACACTCCGCAGGTGCGCAAATATCTATAAAATCCGCTCCGGCCTCCGCCTGCCTTCGGGCAAGCTCCCGAATCTCCTCCTCCTTCCGGCCGGCTATCAGCTTAGCCACAGAGGGTATGGAACCATTTATTCTTTCTCCGATCAGAATCATCTCTGTCACTCCCAATTCAATTCCGCAGCATCCGCACAATGCGGCTTCCGTTTCCCGTTCCGCAATGTCTTTTCAGGTATTCCTGTCCGTATCATTTCCGGCTTCGGCTCATCATGCCTCCTCAAAACACAGATACTCCATATAAAACTCCTGAAATTCCTTACTTTCAGAGAGTAATATCTCCTCCGCTGTCTCTGCAAGCTGTTCTGCCTTCTCTTCCGCCCGGGGATCCAGAAGATACCGTACGGCGCCTCTTAAGCCGGTGTTCCCCACAGCCACAATCTTTCCCTCACACTCCGGCGGAAGTAGACCGATTCCTACGGCCTTGTGAATGTCCAGCTGACTGCCGAGACCCCCGGCAATATAGATATGCTCCAGCTCACGACAAGTGATTCCGTACTTCAATAGCAGCGTTTCCATTCCGGCGCGTACTGCGGATTTTGCCAGCTGAATTTCCCGAATGTCCTTTTGATAAAAACGAATATTTCCTTCCTCCGAAATCGGAAACCCCTTTTCAAGCCAAGGCATCTTCATGCGCCCTGCCGTATCCGCCGCCTTTTCCTTCATAAGCTCATAGACAGCCTCCACAGCTCCTGTCCCGCAGATTCCTGCGGGCTTCTCGCCGCCGATGGTTTCCGGATATGCCTTTTCTCCCTCTATGATTAATCTGCAGACAGCTCCGGGAATACTGCCTGTCCCGCAGATAATATTTCCTCCCTCAAAAGCAGGGCCTGCCGCCGCGGATGCTGCCAGAAGCCTTTCCCTGTTTCCTACCGCCATCTCTGCGTTGGTTCCCAGATCAATCAAAAGGGAGGGCTTTTCCCGGCTTTCAAATTCCAGTGCAAAGAGTCCGGCGGTAATATCGCCGCCCACAAAGGCGGAAATGCCCGGATATATGATAATCTCAAGCTCCTGTATTACCTGTCGTTCCGCGCCTTTAAACAGCTTTTTGCCCGTAGTGTGAATGGTTCGGATATTCACCGGCGTAAAGGGATATGCGCCCAATGTTTCACAGGAATAACCCATTAAGAGATGCACCATAACCGTATTGGCGCAGATTACCATCCGGCGGATTTCTCCCGGGCAGCTTTTTGCAAGGGTACGGATGCCTTTTTCCAAATCGGCGCATATACTATTTTTCATCTCCTCCCTTTTCCCGGAATTGGATGCCTCAATACGGCTGATCACATCTGCCCCATAGGCATACTGCCGGTTGATGGCCGTATACACTTCCGTGATTCTCCTGCCGGACAGCTCTACCAGCTGCATGGCAATGGTAGTGGTTCCTATATCTGCGGCAATCCCGTAGGTCCTGCTCTGTTTCTGTGCTTCTTCCGGCTTCTCATCTCCAAAAGCATCCCTGCCTTTCTCCTCCGCATCTGCCAAAACAAAGAAATCCCCCTCTCTTTGCTCCATCCAGACAATGCAGTCCTTCTGGGGATATGCCCGGCACGCAAGGCGCCATCCCTTCTTCAGCTCTTCTTTTTTAAAAAATCTCTTATCCTCCGCGGAAGGTTCCGATGCACCTTCCAAAAAATGAACCCTGCATTTTCCGCAGGTTCCCTTTCCTGCACAGACAGCAGACAAAAGGAGCTTATGCTCCCGAAATGTATCAAGCAGACTTTTTGATTTTTCTGCCCGGATGCTCCGCTCCTCTTCTCCTGTATACAGAATAACCCGGACAGTTGAAGCCTGACGGTGCCTGCAGATTTGATTGTCGCATTTTCCGCAGTCATGTTCCGGACAATAACGGCCTGTATTTTCATCCGGAAGATATACCTGACACATGGTTTTCACCGGATCGTACATATAGCTCTCTTTCATGGCGATGCCCACTTTCTCCGCCTGTGTTATCTCGTAAGCCTTCTTCTGAATACTCATGGAAATGTCCTGAGGCGCCTCCAATCTCCCGGCAATTCCCTGTCCGCGTTTCCTGCACAGCTCTACTGCGCTATTTTGCTGCTCCGTATCCATCTGAAAAAGGTAATGATCCGCAATAGCGTTCGCCAGCATACCTTTCAGGCAGTCCCCATCGGCAAAAAGCCTTCTTGACCACTCTTCCATTTCCCTTCCAATCGTCAGAATTCCGTACAGAGCTTCCCTCACCGGCTTTCCGTCGATCTCTATCGAATAACCATCCAGGTCTCCGAATTCCAAAAGTGCCCTTGGCTTGATCCTCTCATATGCCTCCGGCAGCATTTTAGGAAGCTCCTCCATTACTTCTTCGTACAACGGGCTGTTCTTATCTATGTTCAGAAAGGCACATACGTTTTCCATTGATATTTTGATGTTAAATTCCGTTTGTTTTCTCACTGCCGTCTCCGATCAGCGCCTCTTTCCCGTGAATCCTGATGTTCCATATCCACGGTTCCCACTATATATTGACGCTTCTTTCCTGTCAGGATGCTGTTTGATTTTAGTATAACGAATCCGGAAAGAGATTACAATTGTATTTTCCGTAATAACTTAACACTATTTTTTATAAAATCTCTTTTTAACATAAAAAACAGCCTTCCTTGCAGGTATCTCCTGCTGAAAGACTGTTCTGTAAACATATCTCATATGCCTTCAAAACTATATACTGAATTATCTCTTCCACATCTTGGTTTTCTCTTAGTCTTTTCTGTTCTTCTCTCTCCTATGACGCTTGGTCAAGCCCTCGACCGATTAGTAGCAGTCAGCTCCATACATTACTGCACTTCCACCTCTGCCCTATCTACCTTATCGTCTTTAAGGGGTCTTACTTCTTTCGAATGGGATATCTCATCTTGAGGGGGGCTTCACGCTTAGATGCCTTCAGCGTTTATCCCTTCCCGACTTGGCTACTCTGTCATGGCCTTGGTAAACCAGCAGATACACCAGCGGTCAGTCCATCCCGGTCCTCTCGTACTAAGGACAGCTCCTCTCAAATATCCTACGCCCACGCCGGATAGGGACCGAACTGTCTCACGACGTTCTGAACCCAGCTCGCGTACCGC
>OFFF01000051.1_pt1 | contig 84058 bp, 77 predicted proteins | sample 1521301 | NCBI WGS metagenome assembly OFFF01 (sample SAMEA3504101, study PRJEB24116) | mouse gut metagenome | biome: mouse gut; feature: mouse-associated habitat; material: faeces | place: Denmark | collected 2011
TAAGTGTGAAATTGCATCCGGTTGGGAGTATTTATATATCAGTTGATGCCACAAACCCAGCTTTGCTATTTGGTGGGACTTGGCAGCAGATAACCGGACGCTTTTTGCTTGCGGCTGGTGGGGGATATTCGGCTGGGACTACAGGAGGAGAAGTTGCTCACAAGCTTACCGTGGCAGAAATGCCTTCACATGTTCATGGTTCATATTATTCCAGTTTTACTCAAAGTAGTAGTAGTGGTGCCAATGCACATGTCGTTTGGAACAGTGGCCAAACATCAAATGGACTTTCTGCAGGTGGAAATGCAGCTCATAATAATATGCCACCTTACCTGACTGTGTACATGTGGAAAAGAATAGCTTAACTCAAAATCCTGTTGTAAAGATCACTTTAAACCACAGCATTCCAAGTAAGGATTATATCACCCAACCTAGCAGCATTAAGCGGATTTTTAATGTTTACAGTAAATCCAGCTTTGCTGATATTAGCTATTGTAACAGTTAATGCATAAGGATTTCCGTTATATGTACCATTGGCACTTGCATTGACCTTAGGAGATGATGAAAATGCTTTAGAGAAAGTTATGGTCTTTTGAACTGTTACTCCAGCAGATATATTTTCAACATTGACATTTCCGCTTAAGGATGTTGGCGATGTATTAATCTTTCGAATATTTGCGGCCATAGTTGCAAATGTAGCATCCGCTTTAGTTGTTACACCTTTTGCAGTAATGGCGGATGCTACCGATGCTTTTCCACTACTGACAGATTGAAAAACCGAATCTATATTCACATTTACATCTTAAAACATTTTTATAAAGAAAGGATTTAATAAAATTATGAATGAAAGAATTAAAATTAATGACAAAATTTATTTTGGAACTATCAAAAAGATTGATATAAATAAAGTGAAAGTATTGTTTGAAAAAAATATACCAAAACCGGAGCGGCTACAAAACGGATTTTATTTGGTTGATAGTAAAGAAAGAATCTATGGTGACTTTACTGACTTTAATACTATATTTAAACAAATAGAAGCCGGTTATATTTTAAGTAATGATCAAACTGTTTATATGGAACCTGAAAAGTTAGAAATTCCAGAGCTATCGCAGGAGGAGTTGAAAGAACAAGAATTACAACAAAAAATCATAGAAAAACAGAATGAAATAGATTGCTTAAAGGACACGCTGCAGTCATCAGATTACAAAATTATCAAAGGGTATGAGTATTCTCTTGCAGATAAAGTGTGTGAATATGATTTTATAACATTACATGAAGAAAGGCAGGAAATAAGGGATAGGATAAATGAAAAAGAGGCAGAGCTATCAAATTTAATGAACTAATTTTAATTCCAACCTAAATAATGTCCCCAATTATTTTAGGAAAGAAGGAATGAAACAATGGATAGTTTTATAAGTTGGATTGGCGGCAAAAAAATACTTCGCAAGAAAATTATTGAGCAGTTTCCGGAGTATGGTACATATGAAAGATATGTCGAGGTTTTTGGCGGAGCAGGATGGGTCTTGTTTTCTTTAGAAAGACATGCTCAGATAGAAGTATATAATGATATAAATGGAAATTTGATCAATTTATTTCGTTGTATTAAATATCATTCTAAGGCAGTTCAAGAAGAATTAAAGTATACTTTTAGCTCCAGAGAACAATTTTTTGATTCAAAAGAGCAATTGGAGCTTAGAGGAATGACAGATATTCAAAAGGCAGCAAGATTTTATATATTAATTAAAGAAAGCTTTGGTTCAGATTTACGTTCTTATGGCTTACGATCTCGTAATATGGAAAAAGCGGTAGAATACCTGGACAAAATTTCAAAACGATTGAATAAAGTAGTCATTGAAAATTTAGACTTTCAAAGGGTTCTTCATAACTACGACAGAAAAAATACTTTATTTTATCTTGACCCACCATACTATGAGGCGGAAAAGTATTATTTGGACAAATTTTTTCTAGAGGATCATATAAGATTAAAGGAGAATTTAGATAAGATTAAAGGAAAGTTTGTTTTGTCATATAATGATTGTGAGTATATACGGAATCTCTATAACAAATATAATATAATTGAAATAGAGAGAGTGAATAATTTGGTAAATAGAGATAGTAGACCTTGTTTTAAAGAGCTTATTATTAAAAACTTTTAGTAACGTTTTTCGATATAAAATATCAAAAACCATAATAATAAAACGGATTGTGATAATATTTATCAGGGGCATTATTATGGTTAAGATTCATTTATCAAAGCTTCTGGGTGAAAGGCGCATGTCGCAAAAAGAATTATCAGAGTTAACCGGAATAAGGCCAAATACAATTAGTGAATGGTATCACGAAATCGTAGTTAGTTTGAGAGTGGAACATCTGGATAAGATATGTGAAGCTTTAGGGTGTACAGTAGGCGAATTGATAGAGGTTACTCCTAATAAAATACCTAAAACGGGTAAACACTTGATAATTGAAGAACATGGAAACCAGAAGGCAAAAAAGGACGTTGACTGAAAGACGTCCTTTTTTGTATGAAAACGGTAAATATTTTCCGAAAGTCTTTGTCAAATAGCTTAATAGTTTTTGACAAAAATTTTGCTCGGCTACAAACGCCAAAGGAATATCTGCGGTTTGTGGGAGAGGCAAAAGGACTGCGGGGAACCGGGCTGGAGCAGCAGATAGCCGATGTAATGGAGCAGACAAAAATTGCGGAGATGGAAAACCGGCGTATTTCGACGCTCTCCAAGGGATATAAGCAGAGGGTGGGAATCGCACAGGCCCTTTTGGGAAATCCAAGGGTCATTATCCTGGATGAGCCTACCGTGGGTCTTGATCCCATTCAGATCATAGAGATCCGCGCTCTTATCAAAGAGCTGGGAAAAAACCATACCGTTATTTTCAGCTCTCATATACTTTCCGAGGTTCAGGCTATCTGTGATCAAATCCTGATTATTGCAAAAGGAAAGCTGATTGCCTTTGACGGCCCGGAACAATTAGAAAAACGGCTGCTTGCGCCGGGTGAGATCTTGATTACCGTTCAAATGGAAGAGGAGGAAATCAGGGAAATTCTGGCGGAAACAGGGCACATCACGGAGATACTTGTAGAAACAAGGAACACCGGCTTTCATGTGGCGCATTTGCGGACGGATCATGACAATATTTATGAAGTATCCGGCTCCGTATTCTCAGCCTTTGCCAAAAAGAAAAAGCCCCTCTTTGAAATGGCCGTAAAGAAAGCAAATCTGGAGGACGTCTTTATCGAACTTACGGAGGGCGGCCCCGGTTCGGAGGAAAGGCTTGAGATTGTAAAGGAAAAGGAGGCGAATGAAAAATGACTGCGGTATTGAAGCATGAGCTTAGGCTTTATTTTCACTCCCTGACAGCCTATCTATTCGGCGCTTTTTTGCTGGCCTTTATCGGAATCGGCTCCATGCTCTACAATCTCCAGGCGGCCGTCAGCAATTTTGAATATGTATTAAGCTTTGGCTGTCTTGTATTTGTTGTGATTGTGCCGATTCTGACCATGCGGGTCATTGCGGAGGAGCGGAAGCAGAAGACAGACCAGCTTTTATATTCCCTTCCCATTACCGCCGCACAGGTCATTATGGGAAAGTATTTGGCACTTCTGATTGTTTATTTTATTCCCCTGTGTATCATTTGCCTGTATCCGCTGATATTTTCACAGTTCGGCGATGTATATCTTTTGACCTCCTATGGATCGATTGCAGCTTTTTTCCTTATGGGAGCGGCATTGCTGGCCCTTGGGCTGTTTATCTCATCTTTAACAGACAGCCAGGGCTTTGCGGCCGGAATCGGGATTGCCGTTATACTGCTGAATTATTACAGTGTCAGTCTTTCCGAGTACATTTCCTCTACGGCATTTGGATCCGCCGTTGTCATTTGCGCCATGATTTTTGTTCTGGCATGGGTGATCCGCCATTTGACAAAAAACGAGGGATTGGCCTTTGGAACGGGGCTTGTGCTGCTTGCCGTTACAATTGCGGCTTTTTATATGGATGTAACAAAATTCGAAGGCCTGTTGCCGAAAATCGTCACAAAGCTTTCCCTGTTCGAGCGGTTTTACAGCTTTGTAAACGGAGTCTTTGATCTGACAGCGGTTGTCTATTATGTGACCTTTGCGGCCTTTTTCCTGTTTCTCTCCGTACAATCTCTGGAAAAGAGGAGGTATAACTGATGAAATATAAAATAGCCCTGCGGGGAGGCTCCTATTCCCTGGTGATTATCGGCATTGTACTGGCCATATTGATTGTAGTCAATGTTTTTGCTTCTGCCCTGCCGTCGGCTGCAACCAAATATGATATCAGTTCCGCGAAGCTTTACTCCATTACCAGCAATACCAAGGCAGTTGTCAACGCACTGAAGCAGGATGTCACCGTCTATTGGGTGGTGCAGTCCGATGAGGAGGATGAAGTATTGGAAAACCTGCTCGGTAAATACGACAGCCTTTCCGAACACATTGAGATCGTGAAGAAGAATCCCGATGTGTTTCCCACCTTTGCCGCCCAGTATACGGATGAGACCGTAGAGAACAACAGCCTGATTGTGGAATGTGGGGATCGGAGCCGTTATATCAGCTACGGCGATATTTATATACAGGAGGCAGATATGTATTCCTACTCCTATAACACCTCCTTTGACGGGGAGGGTGCGATTACCTCAGCAATTGATTATGTGGTAAATGAAGAGCTTCCCCAGGTTTATGTACTGGAAGGACACGGAGAAAAAGAACTGCCGGATTCTTTTCAGGAGCAGATGGAAAAGGAAAATATAGAGCTTCACACTCTCTCCCTGCTGAACGTAGATGAAATCCCGGAAGAAGCGGACTGTATTCTCATCTACGGACCGTCCGGTGACATTTCACAGGAGGAAGGAAAAATGCTGTCCGATTATGTGGCCGGCGGCGGAAAGCTTTTTGTTATGGCCGGCCCTGCGGAGGATGACAGCTTGGATAACCTATACGGCCTTCTGGCTGATTATGGGGTGGAGCGGACCGAAGGAATTGTTGTGGAGGGCGACCGGGCATACTATGCTTTTCAGGCTCCGTATGTGCTGCTTCCCGAAATGGCGGACAGCGAGATAACAAATTCTCTGATAGAGGAGCATTATTATCCGATTATACCCATTGCCCAGGGGCTTACGGTGACAGGAGATTCCGGGAAAGGCACGGTAACGGAGCTTCTTACTACCTCTGCCGCCTCTTTCAGCAAAATAGCCGGATATGATATTTCCACTTATGAGAAGGAGGAAGGAGATACGGACGGACCCTTTGCAGTGGGAATTTCCGCTGCGGATCAAAGCGGCGGGCAGATCGTGTGGTTTTCCTCTTCTGAGTTTTTGGATGACATGTATAACGCATATTCCTCAGGAGCCAATGGGGATCTGGGGATGAATGTTTTATCTGCCCTCATAGGAGAAAGTGAGGCGGTGGCGATTCGCAGCAAATCCTTGAATTACAATTATCTGACCATCAGCGAATCCACGGCATCTTTGCTGAAGGCGCTGATGATAGGCGTATTCCCGCTCCTATACCTGGGCTTTGGAATCAGCGTCATTGCGGCAAGAAGGAGGGTGCAGAATGAAACGGTCTAAGAAAATTTATATACTTCTGGGAGTTTTGGCAGCAGCCCTAACCGCAACCTTCGGCGTTATGGGATATGAAGAGCATAAGGAGCAGATTCGAAACAGCGAAGAAATTATTTTGGAGATTCCAAAAGATTCGGTGAAATCTGTTTCCTGGGAGCTTGATTCAAAAAGCTTTTCCTTCCGTAAGGATGATACATGGATCTATGAGGCGGATGAGGCATTTTTGGCGGATGAAGAAAAAATAAACGGGCTGTTAGAGCAATTTGCATCCTTCGGGGTATCTTTTGTCATCCGGGAGGTAGAGGACTACGGCCAATATGGGCTGGAGGAGCCAATCTGCCGGATTCAGCTTGAAACGGAGGAACAGTCCTATGAGATTCTCCTTGGAAATTACAGCAATATGGACGAGAAGCGTTATGTCTCCATTGGGGACGGCAATGCCTATCTGGTAGAGGAAGATCCCCTGGAGCAGTTTGATATCGAACTGCGGGATCTGATTCGGCATGATGAGATACCGTATTTTGAAAAAATAAGCGGGGTTCAGTTTGAAGGAAAGGAAAATTACAGCTTCGCTTATGAGGAAGACAGTGCGGACACCTACAGTGAGAAGGACGTTTATTTTACGGAACGGCAGGGGGAAAAGAAGCCTCTGGATACTTCACGGGTGGAAAGCTATCTGACCAGTATCAGCAGCCTTGGCACAATAGATTATGTAACCTACAATGCAACGGAGGAGGAGCTTGCTTCTTATGGGATGGACGCGCCGGAGCTTACGGTTACGGTGGATTATTCCTTTGAAAATGAGGACGGAGAAGAAAACTTTGACACTTTCGTACTGCATGTGAGCCGTGATCCCGGGGAAAGGGATTCCGCATCAGAAACGAAGGAAACAGAGGAAACAGAGGAAAGCAGTGACGAAAGCTCGGAGGAGGAAATCACGGCCTACGCAAGAGTTGGGGAATCTCAGATTGTCTATCAGATAACGGGAGTAGAATATCAGAATCTTATGGCGGCAGCTTACGACGACCTGCGTCATCCCGAAGTGCTGTGGGCGGATTTTGCAGATATTACACAACTGGACATTTCTCTGGACGGAAAGGTGTATACATTTACCTCGGAAGAAAGGGATGAAGAACAGATCTGGTATTACCAGGAGGAAGAGACGGAAATTTCAGACTTAAGAACGGCGTTTGCGTACCTGGAGGCAGACCGCTTTACGGAAGAACAGCCGGACGGGAAGGAGGAAATCAGTCTGACGGTCTATCTGGAAAATGAGAATTATCCCAAAATCGAGATAAAGCTGTACCGGTATGACGGGGAATACTGTCTGGCCGCTGTGGACGGAGAATCCGTTTCTCTTGTCAAGCGTTCGGCGGTGGTGGATTTGATAGAAGCCGTACATGGGATTGTACTTTAGAAGCTAATTTTCACGCCCACGCCAATCACTCCGCTGATTGGTGTGGAGCCAATGAAGTTATGGGGCCAAAGGGACTGCCTCTCGCCGAAGGCGACTTTAAATGGCAGTCCCTGTTACAATTCACACTTATAAAAAGTAAAAACTTTATGAAATCTGGCGTAGGTGTGAATTGTAACCTTTAAAATACGGACCGTTTGAAAGGAGTGGGTTTGTGTTGAAGGATAAGAACGAAACATACCGGCATGAATTGAAATATCGAATCAGTCTTGCCGATTATTATGCCATCCGCCAAAGGCTGCGCCCGGTTATGAAGCCGGATGAGCATACAAGAGCGGACGGGCGGTATGTGATTCGGAGCATTTACTTTGACAATGTGCACGACAAGGCCCTGCGCGAAAAAATAAACGGCGTGCAGAAGAGGGAAAAATTCCGCATCCGCTATTACAATGATGATTTTTCTTTCCTTACGCTGGAGAAAAAGATAAAACGGAGCAGTCTGTGTATGAAAATAGATGCGGGACTTATGGAGGAGGAGTGCAGGGCAATGCTGGCCGGAGATACGGGATGGATGATAAGCCATCCTTCCGGTCTGGTGCGGGAGCTGTACTGCAAAATGAAGAGCCAGCAGCTGCGCCCAAGGGTTCTGGTTTCCTATGTGCGGGAACCGTATGTATATAAGGCCGGGAATGTCCGCGTTACCTTTGATTCCGACATTCGAAGCACGCTTTTTCACAGAGGCTTTTTAGAAGAAGCCGTGACGGATATCGGCGTGGCCGGCAATCCGGGCGAGATGATATTGGAAGTGAAATATGATGCTTTTCTGCCGGAGGTGATTCAATCCCTGCTGCAGACAGAGGGAATCCGGCAGCAGGCATATTCAAAATACGGCGCATGCCGCAGATTTGGTTAAAAGGAACTGAAAACAGTAATATCCCTCCCAGTGCACAAATCAATTTACAGGCACATGCTTTTGTGACTGGAAGTTGATTTCAAACCAGTGTAGTGGGAGGGATATTACGGAACTGGAATAGGAGTAAAAAAATGAGTTTTAATGATATTTTCAAATCAAGTTTTCTGGAAAACGTATCGGAATTTTCTATGATTGACACTTTTATCGGACTGGCAGCGGCCCTGGTAATCAGCCTGTTTATTTTTGTTATCTATAAAAAGACCCTGACCGGCGTAATGTATTCCGACAGCTTTGCATTAACACTTGTAGGGCTTTCTCTGGTAACAACACTTGTTATCATGGCAGTTACATCCAACGTAGTCCTGTCCCTTGGCATGGTAGGCGCTTTGTCCATTGTCCGCTTCCGAACGGCAATCAAAGAGCCGGTGGAAATTGTTTTCTTATTCTGGGCGCTGGCCGTCGGTATTGTGATAGGAGCGGGAATGATTCCCCTGGCCATGATTGGCTCGGCAGTCATTGGAATAATTTTACTGTTGTTTGCCAATCGAAAGATTCATAACTGTCCTTATATTCTAGTCCTGGAACTAAAGAACGAGAAGACGGAAGAGGCCGTTTTGCAGATTTTGAAACAGAGCGCTGAACATTACATAGTAAAATCCAAAACAATAAATGCCGCCGGTATGGAGCTGACAGCAGAGCTGCGCACAAAAGACGCCGGGACAGCATTTGTCAACCGGATTCACGATATTCCGGGAGTGGAAAACGCAACGCTTGTGAGCTACAACGGCGAATATATGTCTTAACGGAGGATCAAGCTATGATCGCACAGAAACATATGACCAAAATCGCCGCCGCACTTATGGCCGCTGCGGTCTGCCTGTGCCTGGCCGCAATCATTTTTGCAGGAAAGATTTCAGAGAGCCTCGGCGGTTTGGGCATAGAGATGGAATATAAGTCCAGGCTCTTTGACACAGAAGAAATCCTCCGCATCAATCTTGTGATGGACGAAGAGGATTGGGCGGATATGCTTGCCAATGCCACGGCAGAAACTTACTATTCCTGTGATGTGGAAATCAATGGAGAAATATTTTACAATGTGGGCGTCCGTCCCAAGGGAAATACAAGCCTTACTGCTATTGCCAGCGACCCGGATACGGACCGGTACAGTCTGAAACTGGAATTTGATCAGTATGTGGACGGCCAGACCTGCTATGGGTTAGACAAATTGATTTTAAATAACGGCTATGCCGATGCCACCGGTATGAAGGAGGCATTGGTTTATGATATGTATCAATATCTGGGCGTGGACGCCTCTCTTTATAATTATGCAAAAATATCGGTCAACGGCGAATATTGGGGTGTGTATCTGGCGTTGGAGGCAGTAGAGGACAGCTTTCTTCTGCGCAATTACGGGACGGAAAAAGGCGCGCTTTATAAACCGGACAGTATGAATATGGGAGACAAAGACAGCAAAAGCTTTGGCGGTATGCAGCCGCAGGAGCGCAAAGAGAAGAATACTTTTAACCCTGGCAGACAGGGCGCGCCTGCAAATGAAAATGGTTCTGCAGAAAAAATGCCCGGTACGGAAAATATTTCCCCTCCGGGAGACGGCGGGTTCGGGGGTTTTTCCATGAACGGCAGCGGCGCTAATCTGAATTACACGGATCAGGACCCGGACAGCTATTCCGCTATCTGGGAGGGAGAGGTGACAGACACCACGGATGCAGATCATAAACGTGTAATAAAAGCACTGAAAAATATTTCAGAAGGCACAAACCTTGAAACTTATATGGATGTGGAGAATCTTCTCAAGTATATGGCGGTTCATGTATTTTCTGTCAATGAGGACAGTCTTTCCGGAATGATGGCTCATAATTATTACTTGTATGAATCCGGCGGTCAGCTCAATATTCTTCCTTGGGACTACAACCTCGCGTTTGGCGGCATGGGAGGTATGGGAGGAAGGAACCGAAGCGACGATGGAGACAGCAAAGACAGTAGAGACAGTAGAGACAGTAGAGATAGTATGACAAGTCTGGTCAATGACGCCATCGACAATGCCTTTTCCGGTACGGAATTTTTTGATACGCTTATGGAAAATGAAGAATATCACGCAAAGTACTACGGTTATTTGAAGCAGCTCGCAGAGGAATATATTTATGGCGGCGGGTTTGAAACATTTTATCAACGCACGCGCAGCCGTATTGATTCCTTGGTTGAACAGGACCCTACGGCTTTTTATACCTATGAAGAATACGAGGAAGCGGCGGAGACCTTTTACGAAGTTGTACGGCTTCGCGGCCAGTCCATAAGCGGGCAGATAGAGGGAACGATTCCTGCCGCGGAAGAGGAGCAGAGAGAGTCGGACACACTGATTGACGCCTCGCATCTGGACCTGAGCGTCATGGGCAGTATGAGCATGGGAGATCGTATGCGGAACTGGAACGGAGAGGGAGAGGAAGACACGGCGTCTCCATTCGATAGTAGCGAAGCTTTACAGAACCTTGAGACATCCCCATTCGACAAAGAAATGCCAGGCGGCGCACCGCCGCCCGGAAGCAGCATGGAAAATATGCCCGATATGAATTTTGACAAAAACAGTGCAGGCAAGACAGCTGCGGACAATCTGATTTTGTATGGCGTGTGCGCAGGCATTTCAGTGACTGCACTTGTGTTTGCAAAACAATACCGAAGGCGAAAATACTGATTTTTAGACAACACAAAATGTCCGCAAAAGGGAAACACTTTGTAAGGAAGTTGTTTCCCTTTCTTTCTATAATCAGCCAGAATGATCAAATGGCACAGATTTTCCGCCCGCTGTGTGGAAAGATGCATCAGAATCCGGAGATTTACTGCAATGATGTCGGGCTTTTGGACGGCAGAGTCTGCATAAGCGCAAAGAAATACTCAGGCTTACCGGTACGGAAGTAATCGTACCACGCTTCCAGGGTATTTTCTTCAAAAACGCCTAACCGTTCAATAATTTGTTTTGCCCACAACAAGGCGCCGGTGGAACCTGCGGTAATCAGGTTGTTATCCGCAACTGACGGCTTATCAATATAAAAACGCTGCCCTTTATAACAAGGAACAACCATTTCAAGAAATCCCGCTCCATTACTGGTATGGGGGCGATGATCCAATAACCCAAAACCCGCAAGAGCAGCGGTCGCTCCGCAAATTGCACACACCGCAGCTCCGCAAGAGAGCAGCACACCGGCTTTTTCAAGAATAGCTCCATGCTTCGGATCATTCCATGTATCTGCGCCCGGCAAAAGCAGCACACTTGTTTCACACACTGCAATATCATCAATTAAGCAATCCGGCATAATTGTCAGACCGCCCATAGTACGGACCGGCTCTTTAGTAAAGCCGACAGTTTTAAGCGATACGCCCTGGGCATCCTTTTTGAAAAAACGGCCGGAATGAAGCTCCGAAATAACATGCCCCAACTCCCAGTCAGCCAAAGTATCAAGAACATAAACATAGATTGTAAACATAAAATTCCCTCCATTTTTCTTCCTTGCGTTCCTTTCCTTTTTATTGTACCATGTAATTACTGACAACAATATGGCAACAATCCGAATCGAAAGGCGGCCGCCGGATGAAAATAGACAGACTTGTTAGCATCATAATGATACTTCTCGATAAAAAACGCATAGGAGCACAGGAATTAGCAGACATATTTGAAGTTTCACCCCGCACAATCTACCGTGATATGGAAGCAATCAACATGGCGGGGATTCCTGTCCGTTCGACGCCGGGAGCAGGCGGCGGCTTTGAGATCATGCAGGAATACAAGATTGATAAGAAATTCTTTTCCTCCGACGACCTTTCCGCTCTTTTAATGGGCCTTTCCGGTCTTTCAGACATGATACGAGGGGACGAGCTGGTACATGCGCTTGCGAAAGTCAAAAGCTTTATCCCCGCCGACAGAGCAAAAGAGATTGAATTAAAAGCCAATCAAATCCGTATAGATTTAAGTCCGTGGACGGGCAGCCGCAAGATACAGCCGTATTTCGAGATGATAAAATCAGCTTTGCAGGAAAACAAGCTGCTGACCTTTGAATATATCGCTCACTGCGGAAATAAAACCGCACGGTCAATCGAGCCTTATCAGCTTGTATTAAAAGGTAGCCATTGGTACTTGCAAGGATATTGCCGCAGAAGAAATGATTTCCGGCTGTTTCGATTATCCCGCATGTCAAACCTGCAAATGCAAGAGGAAATGTTCACACCGCGGGAGTATCAAAAACCGCAGTTGGATTTTGAAGATATTTTGGAAACTATGCAGACAAAAATCAAACTCCGTATTCATAAATCCATTCTGGACCGAGTTCTTGATTTTTGTTCTTATGAAGATTTTCTGCCAGAGGGGGATGCGCATTATATAGTTGCTTTCCCGTTCATAGAAAACGAATACCATTACGATATGCTTTTAAGCTTCGGCGATAAATGCGAGTGCCTGGAGCCGCTGCATATCCGCGAAAAAATAAAGCGCAGAATACATGACATAGCTGCCGTATACGAAAGCTGATATACGGTATAAGACAAAAAAGACAAACTTTTATTATCCTGATGGCGGTATACTCTCTATATAATAAGCATTGTATTTTGGGTTTTATACAATGGAAATATTTTTTCAAAAAAGAAAGATTATTGACCGTGGCCCAAAACAATTGCTCAGTTGTTTTTATGAAACCGCTTACTTAACAATAACTGCCGCAATTTTCACAGCTTCACCAGGATTCTTTTCATTGCCAAGAAGCCCCCGATAAGTAATCTCAACGGTATCCCCCACGGCAATAGGTGAATCTCCCTCTATAATTTCAGCGTTCTCCGTAGAAAAATAATAAAACAAACCATCGCCCGGATCTTTGATTGTGATGGTATCATCCGCATACGCTTTAACAATTCCCGTAATGGGATCAGCCTCAATAACTTCTTCATCCTGCACAGTTTCTTTTTCCGTATCTTCCGCAGCTTCGGGCTTTGGTGTTTCATCGTCATTCGTTTCGGATTCCGCAGGCTCTTTATTTTCCGGTTCCTGTTCCATAATAGTTTCCGCAGGCCCTGTGCTCTCCCTTGAACCGGATGAACAAGCCGCCAGTCCCATAGTTAAAGTGAACAGAAATACCAATATACATTTCTTCCTCATAATCATTTCTCCTATTTAAAGTCGCTTCGACACACCGGTAATGAGAGAAACTTTTATTCGAAAGGGCACTCATAAAAGTTCCTCTCGTGCGCCTTTGCGACTTTACTTTAGTCGCTGCGCGACAGCTCTAAAGAGTAAAGTCGCTTCGACACACCGGTAATGAGAGAAACTTTTATTCGAAAAAGCACTCATAAAAGTTCCTCTCGTGCGCCTTTGCAGCTTTACCGTCCGGCAGAAATTTTTTCTAATAAATACTTGACATTTCTTAGCTGGACTATTGAAAGTCGCTGCGCGACGGCACTGAAGGGTAAAGTCCCTCAGAAAATTTTCCTCAAAATTACCTGACATGGCTGAGTGTATCAAAAAGCTCTAAAATTACATCATACGAATTTCATCAGCATAAAATACATCATTTTCAAATCGGCCTTTCATTTCAACCGACATATATTCTTTCAAATCCTGAAATCCGGCTTCCTTGTCTTCATGATTTTCTCCGTCTCCCTGAACTGTTCTCATATAAAAATAGGTATTATCATCAAAAACCACACGAATAAGCTGGGAATCAGGAATATCGGCATTGGAGCTTGGAGAGCTTCTTGTTATGGAGCCGTCTTCAAGAAGTGCGACCTGCTTTTCCGCAATCAAAAAGGAATCTTCTTCCATTTTCCAAACCTTACCTATAAAATCCGCGTCAACAGCTTCGGCAAGCTCCGGTTCAAAAACCTTCCATTTGCCTCCGGTATTTGCCTGCGGTGCTTCCTGTTCCCCGTCACTGTTATCTGACGGCGTATCTCCCCGTTCTTCCTGCAACACCTCATTTCCCTGAGAATCTTCCGTTTTACCATCAGAGCCGGAACCGCATCCGGCAATCATTGTATTCAACAGACAGGCAATGCCAAGCAGTACGGCTGCTTTTTTCAGTTTCAGTTTCATTACGAAATTTCTCCTTTTCCATTTTTTAATTATACTTTATTGGACGAAGTCCGTCAGCCCCAAAGGAGCAAGTATAATTATGGTACGGGAATCTCTAAAAAATCTCTAAAATGGAATAACATAGGAAAGTAATTACAAGGACACGCCGATAAAAGGCCAATAAGATTTCATATAATTATGAAGAAAAATTGCAAAAAAGAGGCAGTTTTTCATTCCAAAAAATAATCCCCATAATGCTTTAAAAGATACTCCGTCAACTGCTCCTTATCCATCCCCTGTATTTCCCGGGCAAACGGCCCCGCTTTGATTTTACGCTTTGACGTAGAAAATCCAATGCTTTCCAGATAGACAAAGTCCTCCTCCGTCAGATAAAAATTCAATTTCAGGCAGGAGTATCCCCCTTCATTCAGCAAGGTAACAATGCGGTTCGAAAAAACAACCAGATAATCGTACGCAATCTCTTTCAGCAGATACAGCTCATTGATATGAATCACATCCACCAGCCGCGCGTCCGCGCGGAGCTTCAGCCTTTCCATAAAAAAATCAATCTTTTCAATGGAGGAATTTGTTACAATGACAAGCCTTTTCTGATTACGCCCGGCCAGCTTGTTCCGGTTGATAAACTTTCGGAAGATAAGAGTCAGAGAAGCGATTTGAAAATGGCTCAAAGCAATTCCGTAGGCTTCCTCATAAAAAGCAATCCCGGATTTTACAACATCATATAAATTGTTGTAATACTGCTTCGTTTCCTCAAGCTTATTATCGTAAAAGGAAAAATGATACGTGTTGCGTATAATACATTTGTGAAGATAAGCGGAAACCTCCTCATAAATGCAGTGATCATCCCGAATCCAGGTAATAATCTGCGTCTGTATCTGAGCAATGAGCTGTCTTGAAATCGAAAGAAGCTCCTCATTGACCGGCGGCATAACGGCAGTCGTAAAATCCAGAGAGGAGATAAGGTGATTGGCAAATGTATTCTCATCCGCAGCGTCAAACAGTTGATAATCCCTCACAGAGACAGGCAAAACCTTAGAGGCGCCAAGTCCGTAACCGGCATCTATTCGAAACAGAGCGCATGCCAGATAAAGGTAAAGAAATTTAACGGATACATAGGAAATACGAAACCGGCAGTCCTGGATCAGACCCTTTAACAGCTTCCGGGCCTGCTTTACGCTGTGATCCGCCTTTACGAGAAAATAGTTCACAATCATGGCCTCTATCGGATTGTTTGCAAGGCGCATGGACAGGCAGAAATCGTGGTCCACTTCCACATATTGGGAGAGAATATTGCAGATACAGATACGAAACTGCAGCTCATCGCCGGCGATTCGGATACCGGTTTTCGGAACCACCTCCGTATAAAGGTCCTGGGAGCCTAACCATTCCGACAGCGACCGGCTGTCCTTTTTCTTAGTCGTAGAACTGAAATGCAGGGTCTCATAGAGATAGGACATATTCAAGGTCAGATTAAAAAAGGCATACACGGCCATAATGTCCAGACGTTCTGTCTGAGAGGGATAATAGTCATCCAGCGTAAGAGATTTTATAAAATGAAGATATTCTTTGTAGGTCATCTGAAAAACAGCCTGATTATTCGTAAGCAGAATCTGCTTTTCCGGCGGCAGATATTCATTGATGGCGGCATTGAAGCTGATCATTAACGGGTTAAAAGACATTACAAGCTGGGGGGAACTGATGCCGAAGCTCACAAGCTACCTGGGCGGTTCACAGATGCTGACAACACTGTTCCGTATTCCGGCAATCGGCCTGGCGATGTATCACACGTCCTTTACAAAAAATAAGAAGATGAGCAAGGGTGTACTCACAACCTGCGTGCTGACCGCATTCCTTGGAAATGTTACGGAGCCTTTGGAATTTTCCTTCCTGTTTATCTCTCCGAAATTGTTTGTGGTATACTGCGTACTGTGCGGATTGATGACAATCCCCTATCAGATGCTGGAAATCAGTATCGGCTATATCCGCGGAACGATTTTTGACTTCGGTATCTTCGGATTGATGTATGAAAATACCCATTGGCTTGGATTGATTCTGCTGGGAGCTTTGAACTTTGCGGTATTTTACTTTGTATTTAAATTCTTTATTAAGAAATGGGAGCTGGAGACGCCGGGACGGGAGCCCTTTGAGGTGGAGGAATCGGCAAGTCAGCTGCTGAAAGAAAAGAACTGGCCGGAAATTGCCCGTATTGTGATTGAAAATCTGGGCGGCAGGGAAAATATTCTGAAGGTAGAGAACTGTATATCCAGACTTCGCGTGGATTTGGAGGACCCGGAAAAGGTAAATCAGGCAGGGCTGCGGGATTCGGGCTGCGCCGGCATTTTCTTCCCCTCCAAGAACCATATCCATGTAGTATTCGGTCCTCACGTAGAATTTGTCCGCAATGCGGTTGATAAATTGATGAAGGGATAAAAAATATGAGAGCATTGTACGATTCAAAAAGCAAGGGAAATGACAGAGGAATTAAAAAGCTGCTTACAAACGAGGCAAAGCTTGCCTCCTGGCTGACGGTAGAGTCTGTCCTGGCGGACGCTCAGGCGGAGGAAGGATTTATTCCCCGCAGCGCGGCGGATCATATTATGGAAAATGCAAAGCCGGAGCGCATTGATCTGGAGGAAATGGAGCGGATCAAGGAAAAAGTCGGACATGGATTCGTACCCTTTGTAAAAGTTCTGGTAAAGGCGTGCGGCAAGGAGAGCGGAAAATTTGTCCATTACGGAGTAACTACCCAGAATATCCAGCAGACGGCGCAGCTTTATACCGCATACCGGATTCACAGAATCTTTCAGTCTTTCGTAGCGGATATCCTGGAGCATATGGCGGAGCTTGCCGATCAGCATGCGGATACGGTAATGCCGGGCCGCACCCATGGACGCCACGCCATTCCCATCACCTATGGGTATAAGGTGTCCGTATGGATCAGCGAGCTTCTCAACGCGGCGCAGCGTATGGAGGAATGTGAAAAGCGGGTGTTTCAGGTCATGACAGGAGGAGCCGTAGGCGCTTTCAACGCCACGGGAGAGACAGGCTACCGGGTGCAGAAGAGAGTGGCCGAAAAGCTTCATATGTATTGGATGCCGGTTCCCTCCCGAAATATCAGCAGTCACAAGGAAGAGTACATTATGAATCTTGCCCTTCTGTGCAATGTTCTTCACAAAATGGCGGAGGAGGTTTACTATACGGGGCTGGAAGAGTTTGGAGAGGTCAGCGAGGCGTTCCGGGAAGGAACCATAGGCAGTTCTACCATGCCGCAGAAAATCAACCCCAAGCTGGCAAAGGGAATCATAGCCAATTCCCAGAAGCTTTATTCAATGGTATCCTTAGGATTGTTTTCCGGCGTGCGGATGTTTGAGGGAGATTCCAGTTCTTATATGCTGCACGACGGCATGATGGAGGAAGCTTTGGAGCTGACAACAGAGGTGCTGATGCGCGCGGAGGAGCTGACGGCTGACATACGAGTCAATAAGGAGCGGATGTATCAGAATGCAATGCTAAACAAAGGGCTGGACAACAGTGAATGTGTGATGATGCGGATAGCAAAAAAGCTGGGAAAGGATCAGGCTCATGAGCTTTTATACGAAAAGGCGATGAAGACAGAGCTTGAGGGCAAGGATTATTTTACCGTATTAAAGGAAGATAAGATTCTGTCGGCCCATTTTTCCGAGGAAGAGTTAGCGGAAATGATCCGGCCGGAAAATTATACGGGACTTAGCAGCTTTCTGGCCTGCCAGATGGCGGCAGAAGCCCGGAAAAAGGCGGAAGAAATCAAGGAGGTAATCGGAAATGGGACTTTTTAGTCATAAGAAAAAAGAGGAATTTGTATCTCCGATGAAAGGCATGCTGCTTCCCTTGGAGCAGGTGCCGGACCCGGTGTTCTCGGAACGTGTGATGGGAGACGGGTTCGCGGTAGAACTGACCGGAGGAGAGATTACGGCGCCGCTTAGCGGTACGGTTGTAACCGCATTTCCCACAGGGCATGCCTTTGGAATCAAGACAAGGGACGGCATGGAGCTTTTGATCCACATCGGCATTGATACGGTAAGCCTGGAGGGAAAGGGCTTTGACGTGCAGGTAAAGGAAGGGGACGCGGTAAAGCAGGGAGATATACTTGTAAAGGTTGATGTGGCTTATATAAAGGAGCAGGGAAAATCCGTGATATCTCCGGTTATTTTTACAAGCGGAGAAAAGGCGGAGCTTGTGAAAAGCAAAGCTGTGGAAAACAAAGAGAAGGGAATTATTAAAATCAAATGATGAAAACACTGTTTGTTTCTGATTTTGACCGGACCTTGTATGTGAACCGTGAGATATCCCGGGAAAATCTTTCGGTGTTGGAGGACTGGAAGCGCAGGGGAAATCTTTTTGTGATTGCAACCGGAAGAGAGGAAAACATCCTGCGGGAGCTGCTTGGCAAATATCATCTTACGGCGGACTACCTTATCTGTAATAACGGGGCCGAAGTTGTAGATTGGGAAGGCAGGGTGCTGTTTGAGCGGACGATGGAGGAGCATACGGTCTGCCGTATTGTGGAAGAACTGCTGCGGGAGTATCATACGGCGGTAGATGTGACACAGAAAAGCGGGCGGATTCAGGTGAAGGACAGAGAAGAGCCTGAACACAGCTATAAAAATGTGTTTCAGCTTCATGTTCGCTTTGAAGATACGGACCGGACGCGGGCGGCGGCGGAACGGCTGAACCTTCGCTATGAAGGCGCAGAGGCTTTTGCAAATGAATGGAATCTGGATATTGTTCACAGAGGCATAGACAAGGCCGGAGGGATAGAGGCTTTGCTTAAAATCATAAACTGGAAGGGAAAGGTTGCCGTGATAGGTGATTCCTTCAATGATTTGTGCATGATTGAGCGGTTTGGAGGCCATACCCTGGCAGCGGCGGATAAAGAGGTGCAAAAGAAAGCCGTATCCGTTTGCAGGGATGTGGCGGAGTGTATAAAACGGATTGAGGAGCGTATTTGAGAAAGCTTCGGGCAGCAGGAAGCCTACTGACAAATAATGGTTAAAAGGGAAAGGAGCCACAGCAGATAATTCTATGGCTCCCTTCCCTTTTTCATTTGTGTCTTATGACTCGTAAGACACCTTGCCCGTTTTTCCGTAAAAGGTCAGAAGATACACCGCGCAGATACCTACCAGCGCATAAATAATCCTTGCCAGTCCGCCGTTTCCGAAAATAAACTGGACCAGATTAAAGTTGAAAAATCCAATCAGTCCCCAGTTCAAGGCTCCGATGATACCGATAGTTAGGGCCAGAATATCCAGGGTCCTATTCATAACAACACCTCCTAATTGTAGTTCCGCAACATCCTTTCCAACGCAGCGGTAAGAAATCAATTACACATTTATAAAATCAAATTGCTGCTGTAAGAGCATGTGTCTGTAAATTGATTTCTGCATTGCAGGGAACATTACGGCTTTTGCAAGCTTATTAGACAAATAGATGTCTGTTATCAATTTTCCCGAAAGTAAGAAGTGTTATTCTCACAGATTCAGGATGGTTAAAACCGTTTGCCGTGCCATTTTTTTATGAAATGTGATAAAATTTACAAAATAAAAATCATAAAAAAATTGCAAATAAAAAGTAGAAAATTACACCGCAGGATTTTGAAAAGGGTATTGTCAAGCGGAATATATCAGTGTATAATCTCAACGGAGACAAAGAGCAAATATTACCTGGGGGTAAGAAAAGTGGCAGCTTCGGATGACACCAAAACCCGAATTATTTATGCAACCATGAAGGCTGTGCGGCAGTATGGCTTAGAAGGGGTGCGTATTCAGAATGTCAGCGAGCTGGCAGGGATTTCACCCGGGGCGCTGTACCGTCACTTTGACAGCAAGGAACAATTGCTGGTGGAGTGCTTTACGCATATCGACCGGCAGGCGGCAGCGATTTTTGATCATTTGAAGTTCAATCCCCTCACCATGCTTACGAATCCTATGGGAGCAGTCAAAAGTCTATGGCTGCCTTACTTTCGGTTCTGGGTGGCTCATCCCGATGAAACTATCTTTTACCACCGGTTTCGGGACAGCGCCTTTTTCCCGGAATATGACAGAACCCGGAGCGTGACGTATTTTGATTCCTTTGTTGAAATTGTCCGCATTTTCCGCAGGGTATTTCCCAGTCTGGTAAAGATGAACCAGGACCTGCTGTGGCTTCATGTACTCACCTCCACCGTAATGTATGCCAAGTATGTAGTGGAGGGGACACTCCCAAACAATCAGGAGACAGAGGAGACCGTATTTCAACTCCTGACCACAGGGCTGAGCGGTTATCTGAAGCCGGAAAAATCAAAAAAAGGAAAAAAGCGCTGTTAAAAGGCGTTTTCTTTTTGCTGCATAGTAAATAAACGTTTACTTACAAAAGCTTTAGAATGAAAATGGGCCAAGAAGAAGCCCTGATAAGGAGTATGGAAATGGAAAAACTATTGATTGTGGATGACAGCCGTCTGCAGGCGGCACAGCTGAAAGCGATTCTGGAGGATGAGTATGAGGTAACCATTGCACAGACAGGGGAAGAGGGACTCTGCCTTGCCAAGGACGGGAATTTTTCGCTGATTCTTCTGGATGTGGTTATGCCGGGGATGGACGGATTTGAGCTGCTGAAAATGCTGCAGGAGGAGATTGTCACCCAAAGTGTTCCGGTCATTCTGATCACCAGCCTTTCGGATGTGCAGAATGAGCAGTACGGGCTAATCCTGGGAGCGGTTGACTACATAACCAAGCCCTTCAATCCGCTGATTGTAAAGGCAAGGGTGAACACGCATATTAAATTGTACAATTACCGGCGGCAGGTGGAATATCAATCCAGAACCGACCAGCTCACCGGTATTCCGAATCGGAGACAGCACGATCAGTACAGCCTTACAAAATGGAAAGAGGCCGCCCGCCTGCAGGTTCCGTTTTCCATCTGTATGCTTGATATCGATCATTTCAAAGCATACAATGATACCTTCGGGCACCCGGCCGGAGATAAGGTGATAGCAGCCGTTGCGAAAACCGTATCTTCCTATCTCAAGCGCAGCACTGATTTCCTGGCCCGGTATGGCGGGGAGGAATTTGCGGCCTTTCTTGTGGGAGACACTTCCCGCAAGGCATTTGAACATCTGAAAAAAATTCGGCAGGCAGTAGAGGATCTCCACATCGCTCATGCGCCTTCCGTGGCCCGGTGGGTGACGGTCAGCATCGGCGGCACGACTGTTATTCCGCAATTGGACAGCTCCTATGATTTTCATTTGAAGGTGGCGGACGCTATGCTCTATGACGCGAAAAAACTGGGGCGCAATCAGGTTGTCTGGGTCAATGAGAATACGGAGCAGTTAAGAGAAAAATAAAAGATATTGAGGAATGGAAACAGAACTGTAATTAAGAGGTGACAAAATGAGTTTTTTCAATTTGTTTGGAGGAAAAGCCAAGGAGCAAAGCTTTAAAGAAGACCGGGAGCTGAACGAGGAAAAGGAGCTGGGGGCATACTCCGGTATGAGGGTGGAGGTAACTACCCTTGAGGAGCGCTTATTGTTCGTGGCAAAGCTGATGAACCTTCGGGAAGGCAAGGGAGAGCTTCATCAATATTCGGAAGCAAATATTTCAAAGGAGCAGGAAGCGCTTCCTGTAAAGATCCGCGGATACAGTGATCATGAAAAGAAGGCGGTATACATGGACGGCACGATTACTTCCATGCCGGATCATATCTGGAAGGTGGAGGAGCTGCAGGTTACAAAAATCGAAAATGCCAGGGTCTTTTACCGCCTGAGCACGGATCTGGATGCGACGGTTACTACATTCAGCGGCCTTGGAGCCGGAGAAAGGCCCTGCAAGCTTCTGAACATCAGCGTGGGAGGGGCCTGTATCGGCTCGGATCACCAATATCACAAGGGGGACAAATTTTTACTGAAGGTAAGGCTTCTTGCGGACCGGCCGGAATCCGCTATGCTTTGCCAGGTGCTGCGGATTATCGAAAGGGAGAAGGCGGAATTTGAATATGGATGTCAGTTTTTGGAGATGACGGAGGAAGATCAGAGGGCCATCACACAGAATATATTTGTGGCGCAGAGGAAGAAGCGGGAGCGGTAATGTGAAGGGCGGGGCCTGCTTTACATACCCGAAAATGAGCAGCGAAAAGGGCTAAAACAGCGGGAAGACTTTTTGACAGGAGGGCAAAAGCGGAATTAATACTTTTGCCCTCAAATTATTTTATATTATTACACTTTAATGGGGATTGCTTTTCTTTTCCATACCATGTAAAATATACCTAGTGTACAGTCTGATAATTGGATATTACACGGATGCGATAGAAAGAATTCCCGAAAGGTAACGATCGAGATGAGTAAAAGTAAGAAGAAACAATTACTGAGAAAAATGCGCAACAACATCATTCTGCTGGCAATGTTTATTTGTCTGGTGCTGCTGTGCACTTATATTCTGCGCAATTCCCTGATGGAGAATACCAACAAAATGGGCCTGACCCTGGTGGAGAATTATTCTTCAGCAGAGGAGGGCAATATCAGTACATGCGAGTCCATTCTGACTATCAGTGTCAAATATGTGGAGGAGAGAGAGAAGGACGGCGTCACCCTGGAGGAGCTTCGGGAGGGATTGTATCCTTTTATGAACGGCCTGACGGATCTGTACGGGCATGAAAATATTCAGATCTACGGAAAAGCTATGGGCGGTACGAAGATGATATCCAACGATCCCCGGATTGAGGCTTTGGAAGATTTTGATGTAGAGGAACGTGATTATTACAAGGGTGCAATGGCCGCGGACGGAGACATTTATATTTCTTCCGCCTATACGGATGAGGTGACAGGTCTGCCGGTGGTAACTATGTGCAAGGCTATCCCCTCCACAGGGAGTTTTTTGGCCATTGATATTATGTTTTCCTGCTTTGAGCGGAACAATGACAGTATGAGGCTGCCCAAGGATGCGGCTTATTACCTTCTGGGCCGGGAGGGAACGCTCCTTTATTATAAGTCTCCTCTGGATCGTGAGTATGAGGAGTTTCAGGAGCTTGTGAACGGATTTATGGAGCTTGCGGACGGGGATAAGGAAAATCAGGTTTTGGAAAAAGTAATTGCGTTGGAGGGAGTTACCCGGAATGTCTATTTTCACCAAATGGACAACGGCTGGACTGCCATCTTAACCATCCCTGAGGAAGAGATTCTTTCCGGCGTGGATACCTTTAACTATATTATTATTGCACTTGTTCTGCTGGGGCTTGCATTTGTTATTTTCCAGGCGTTCCATGATTACAGGCATGAGAAGCAGAGTCAGCTTTTGATGGAAGAACGGGATCAGATGGCGGATCGGAATCGGATCTACCAGAATGCCATGAACGGTACGGCAAGGTCTTACCGGGCCATCTACTACATTGATGTGGAAAAAGGCAGGTATGAGATGCTCTATCCCCATCGGGGCAAGGCTTCCGAGAGCGGCGATTACAATACGGAATTTGTATCAAGCCGTTTTGAGACGGGAATTATCGGAGAGGAATACCGGCAGCAGCTGGAGGAATTTTTGAATCTTTCCAATATTTTGAATCTGCTTGAGACGGAGGAATACGTAGAGTTTCGGTATAAGCGGCGGGACGAAAACGGAGACTTTGAGTGGTGCTGTGCGGCTATTACCGTAGCGGAGATGGGAGAGAACGGCCCGGCTGCTATTACACTGGCAGTCCGCAGCATTGATGAGATTATTCACAAGGAGGAGCGTCAGAATGAAATACTGGCTCTGGCGGCGGAGCGGGCGGAGTCTGCCAATCATGCAAAGAGTGATTTCCTGTCCCGAATGAGCCACGATATCCGCACGCCTATGAATGCCATTTTGGGCATGACGGCGGTTGCCGGTATGCACATTGATGAGAAGGACCGAGTGATAGACGCTCTGAGCAAGATTACCCTGTCCGGCAAGCATCTTTTGGGATTGATTAACGAGGTTCTCGATATGAGCCGTATCGAGAGCGGCAAGGTCAGCCTTACGGAAAGCGCCTTTAATCTCTCAGACACCATTGAAAGTCTGATGACCGTGTTCCATACTCAGATGGCGGCCAAGGGTCTGGAGCTGAGTGCCGGTATTGCCAAGCTGGAGCATGAGGATGTGGTGGGAGACGAGCAGCGCCTGCAGCAGATCTTTATGAATATTATGGGCAATGCCATCAAGTTTACGCCTGCCGGCGGCCGGATCAGTATTCATATTGAGGAGAAGCCTTCCAATATCAAGGGCAGCGGATGCTATGAGTTTACCTTTGAGGATACGGGCATTGGTATGGAGAAGGAGTACATTGACAAGATCTTTGAGCCGTTTTCCAGAGCTGCGGATTCCCGCACCGGCAAGATTGAGGGAACGGGTCTTGGCATGACCATTGCGGTAAATATTGCCCGGATGATGAACGGAGATATCAAAGTGGAGAGTGCGCCCGGCGAAGGGTCTAAGTTTACGGTGAGAGTTTATCTGAAGATTGACGATATTACGCAGGAGGATTTGGATGCCTTTGTATCCCTTCCGGTGCTGGTGGTGGATGACGAAAAGGTATCCTGTGAGAGCGCTTGTGAGATTTTGAAGAGCCTTCAGATGGAGGCGGAGTATGTCCTTGACGGAGATTCCGCCGTGAAGCGGCTTATTGAGGCCAGGAACGAAGCAAAGGACTTTTCGGTGGTGATTCTGGACTGGAAGATGCCCGGAAAGGATGGCGTGGATACGACCAAGGAGATCCGCAGCGTGGTTGGGGACGAGGTTCCTATCATTATTTTGTCCGCTTATGACTGGTCGGATATCGAGGCGGAAGCCCTGGAAGCCGGAGTGGATGCCTTTATTGAGAAGCCGTTATTTAAGTCCAGGCTGACGAGGGTGCTGAAAGAGGTTTTGGGCTTGGGCAGTGAGGAGAAGGAGATTACGGCGCTGGAAGCGTTCCAGCAGGAGGATTTCTCCGGGAAGCGCGTACTTCTGGTGGAGGATAATGAGCTGAATATTGAGGTGGCTTCTGAGCTTTTGGATGTGGTAGGGATTCAGGTGGAGCAGGCACTTAATGGGGAGCTTGCGGTACAGTGTGTGATGGAGCATGAGCCGGGGTATTTTGATCTGATCTTTATGGATATTCAGATGCCGGTGATGAATGGGTACGAGGCTGCCAAAGCTATCCGGGCTTCCGATAGGGCGGATTTGAAGGAGATTCCCATTGTTGCTATGACGGCGGATGCTTTTGCGGATGATATTCGTAAGGCGGAAGAGGCCGGCATGAACGGGCATATTTCGAAGCCGGTGGATATTGGGAAGCTGGAAGAAGCATTGCAAAGGTGGATTCGGTAAGAAGAAGGGAACAGACGAATGTTAAAGGGCCGGGAATCAAAGAACGATTCCGGCCCTTTTTGCGTTAAAATATAAAGCTTTCAAACTATTTGTTTACCTTGATGCTTCGTCTCTCAATTGTGCTCCCGCTGTTTACAGCTTATAGAGCGATATAGTCAATGTACCTTGATCTGCCGCAGCCTGAATTTGAATGGGTTTATCAAAGATATTGGTAAACCGAAGATCCAGTGCATTGCCGGAAATAGTGGCGTCCATTCCTACCGGAATATAACCCACGTCCAGAGAGTGGGGATGCCGTTCGGTAGCCGGCAGTCCGGCGGTCAGCATAGCTGCATATAATGTGGAGGAAACCTGACAGATTCCGCCTCCGATTCCAAGTACATATTTTTTATTTACAATTACATTCGCCTTTACATAGCCGTTGGCTGCCGTTCTTGGCAGGATGGCCTGATTAAAGGAAAAGCTTTCTCCGGGCTGAATCACAAGGCCGTTGATTCTGGATGACGCCAGCGCAATATTTACAGCCCGTGAGATATTGGGATTGTAAGCAGTTGCGTAGCTGCCGATAAGCGTATTTGCCGCTGCTTCCGCAGAAGCAGCTGTGTCAGCTGCCCCGGAAAGGGCCATGCCGTTGCCTGCCGCATTCCGGCCTTCTGCTTTGCCATAGGCTTCATAATGAGCGCAGTACGCGCGATAATCGTTTCCAAAGGCGGCCTGCAGATCCGGATAATTGTTCCGGTATACCAGGCAGTTAAATTCCGCGCTGCCGGACCGACCTTCCGCAAGTCCGGAAGTAAGGTAATGCTGGTACAGGCTGTTGTAGTCATACCCAAGGGCAGCCTGGAGATCCGGATACGTATTGTAGTAATAATCCACATCAAAGGTCAGACTGGTAAGCGCCGCCGGTGCTGCTTTGACAGGTGTTCCGCTTCCCCACAGCAGGCAGAAGCACAGCACCATAGAAATAAAAATGCTTGTTTTCCGTTTCATTTTTCCCCTCCAAATGATATTTGAGATTGAGATCATAGTATCAAGGCATCTCTTTCTGAATGGAATTATAGCACAATTTGGATGAGAACGGAAGTAAATATCTGGGTGGGGAGCCTTGGAGCGTTTGGCGTGGAAAACTTAGTAGACGATGTAAAAAGTGTATGCTACAATGAAACTGATAATCCGTATCGGAAATGCTTGTGCATATTTTCAATATAGACTGCTGGTGTATTGGCTACCTGTAAATCGGACGAATCGCGAGCTTGTTTTTCTGATTGCATAAGTCAAAAAGCCCTTATGCGGCTCTGTTATGCAGTCGCTTCACAGACACATCACGACACAGGTATCAAGCACATGATTTACGATATTTATACGATGCGGTATCAGAAGCCGGAAATGAGGAGGAATTTTAAAAATGGGATTTTTTAATTTTAAGAAAACAGACAAAAAGACAACACCGGCCCCAAATTCAATCGGGACAAAAGAGGAGATAGAAAAGCTGTTAAAAGAAGCTTATCGAGCCAATCCCCGCGTTTATGAAAAAGATGACGGCACGCTTCTTGCAGGCTTTGCGCTTACGGAAGATACGGCTTCGCTTTTTCCGATAGTTCCTGAAAATCAATGGGCACCGGAAGGCAATACCATCAGCGAATGGATTATTACAATGGTCAGCCTCACAAATCCCCAGGGAGGCATTATAGGCCAGATGGAATATCACGAAGCCATAAAACGGCTGAAACCATTTATTTTAACAGAAATTGATAATTGGGCCTTGATTCGGGCAATGACACATAAAGAATTGGACAGCCTGTTTGGGGATCTGCCTCGTGAATTGTATTGATGCAGGAATCTTCACAACTGTTAAAGCATGTATTTTTTAATTCTCTGCGGTTTTTGGGCGAATGTCTTTCACATCTGAAAATATAGGGTCATGATTCAGCAAAAGATGCGTTACAACAGCGGTAAGCTTATTACAATTTACTGCTGTTGCAACGCATAATCCTGCAAGTAATTCTTAATATCTTCTGGTATTCAAAATAATAGATTATATTCACCCTCTTAATACCTTCTGATATTCAAAATAATAGATTATACTCACCCTCTTAATACCTTGTGATATTCAAAACAATAAATCATACTCACCCTTGCAAAGACACAAAATGAATAGTAGATTCTCTTGCGATAACACGGGATTCCAATTCATACATATAGGGTTCTGTGTCATTATTTATCTGATCCAGCAGAATTTCCACAGATTTTTTCCCGATTTCATCCAGGGGCTGGGCCAAAGCCGTGAGCTTGGGGCTGATTTCCTTGGCCAGCAGGGAATTATCAAAGCCGGCGATGGCAATATCCTGGGGAATGGCATAGCCTAGTTCACGGAAGGCGGAGATGGCTTCGCAGGCCGTAATGTCGTCGTTGGCCAGATATGCCTCACAGTGCAGTCCGCAATCTGCCGCATATTGCTTTACCAGCTTATAGACCAGGCTGGCGTTCATATTTTCCGGCGCCGGACATTCAATCACATCGGTCAGATGAATCTGATTATCGGATAAAAACTGCTGAAATCCGGCGTATTTCAGGGCGGAAGTGGACTCCTTGGTGGGACCGATATATCCTATTTTTTGAAAACCCAGATTCAGAAAATGCTTGGCTATCTGCTGCCCGCCCTGATAGTGTGAGATATATACGCTGCTGAATCCCTCCATCCGCTTTGTGATCATAACGGCCGGAACCTGCAGACGCTGGTAAGCAGGCAGGCTTCGCTTTGTGGAAACAGGAACGGCAATCACACCATCCACTTTTCTTTGGCGCAGCTGGGCGAGAATATTTTTTTCCTTTTCAAGACTGCGGTGAGTATTGCAGATAATCACGCTGTATCCTTCATAAAAAGCCTGATTTTCAATTGCTTCGATAATTTCGCTGAAAAAAGGGTAGGCTATTTCCGGAACCAGCAGGCCGATGATGTTCGTTCGGTTTCCGGCCAGGCTTTGGGCGATGAGATTCGGCTCATAATCCAATTCCTTGACCCAGTAGAGTACTTTTTGCCGTGTCTCCGCTTTGACGGAAGGATGGTTGGAGAGAACTCTGGATACGGTAACCCGGGAAACACCCGCTTTGTCGGCAATATCCTGCATACTGGCCATAACAATCCCTCCTTTCTTCATTCCCGCAAATAGGGGCGGCTTTTATCACAACAGGCAATCGGAAACATAGAAATATGCCAAATTTCCATTCATATAGAGTTATTCTATTGCAGACCACAGTGATTGTCAAGAGCGGAAAAGCCGCCCGAAAGGGCGGCCGTTTCCGTCAATCGCAGAATATATTTCTGCGGAAATTTTACCAGGTGTGATAATGCTGCCTTTCCATGCAGGTATGTTAGCGCATTATGCTTTCAGGCGCATAATCGGATCGCCGGGCTTAAGCTGGCCGGAAGCTGTGGCTTCTACGGAGGCCAGATCATCCGAATTGGTAACGGCTGTCATTATGGTAGCCGGGTGGCCCGCCGCCTTGATCTTATCCAAATCAATCGTCAGCAGAAGAGCGCCTTTTTTTACGGTCTGTCCTTCTTTGATATGGCTCCTAAAGCCGTCGCCCTTCATTTCTACGGTATCCACACCCACATGGATGAGAAGCTCTACGCCGCCGGCTTCAATGCCTATGGCGTGAAGCGTATCGGCAAGCTGAATGATCGTGCCGTCCATAGGGGCATAGACCTTTCCGATCTCCGGCTCAACACCGCAGCATATTCCAAGAACGCCCTGAGAAAAGGTCGGGTCAGGAATATCATTCATAGGAACAAAGGTTCCCTGGGCTACGGAACCCAAAGTATCCGGGAAGGGAATCGCCGCAGGCTTCGGCTCCTCTGTTTTGGCTGCTTTTGGCTTATCGGCTTCCATAACCTCGGGAGGTACTGCGAAGAACCAGCAGAGGCAGAAGGCCGTTATAAAGGTGGCCAGGGCAAGTACAACGTACATTCCCAGCTGTGACGGAGAGTATATGTACAGCAGCAGACCCGGAATGGTGGTAATGCCGTTGCCGGTACCCTTCATTCCCAGAAGCATCGTAATCATGCCGGCGATGCCGTTGATGGAGCAGCTCAGCAGAAACGGCTTCATGCCGTAGCGCAGTATAACACCGAATAATGCAGGCTCACCGATACCCAGCAGGGCGGATACGGTAGCACTGGGACCGATGGCGCGGATTTCTTTTTTTCTGGCCTTGATGGAGATGGCGAGACATACGCCGGCCGAGGAGAAACCGCACATGCACAAAATAGCGTTAAAAGGATTGAACCCGGTGCTGGCCAGGAGGCTGATTTCCAGCATATTGAATATATGATGGACGCCGGTCAGGGTGATAATCGACCAGAAGAAGCCGACTACCAGACCTCCGATACCTAAGGGAAGTCCCAATGCGTACTCCACGATTACTAAGAGAACATTTTCCAGTGCGTGAAGAAGAGGCCCAATGATAAGTAAGGAAAGAATCAGCATAATAAACAGTACCAGAAACGGAGTAATCATAAAATCAAATACTGCCGGAACAGTTTTTCGCAGCTTCTTTTCCAGCTTACTGCCTATTACTCCGGCTACGAAGGCCGGCAGGATGCTGCCCTGATAACCGACTATGGGAATAAAGCCGAAGAGCATAAGGGGCGTTACGCCGCTGGAAGGATCTGCTACGGAGTAGGCATTTGGCAGGGAGCCGTTTACCAGCATCAGACCCAGAATCAGTCCCAGCACCGGAGAGCCGCCGAATACGCGGAAAGTGGACCAGCACACAATGGCCGGCAGGAAAGCAAAGGTCGTGCCGGAGAGTACATCCACCAGAACCTGGAAGGACTGTGGAATATCGGCGTTGGTCATACCAAACAAGGCCAGAAAGTTATTGTTGAGCAAAGCTCCTTTCAGGCCGAGAAACAGACCGGTTGCCACCAAAGCAGGGATAACCGGGACAAATACATCTCCAAAAGTACGGATGGCTTTTTGCAGCTGGTTTTTACCATCCATTTTTGCTTCCTTTGCTTCACTTGCGGTAGTTTCGGCAATACCCAGCCGGATGACCTGCTCATAGACCCGGTTGACATGGCCGGTACCGAAGATAATCTGATATTGTCCGGCTGTGAAGAAAGTACCTTTTACCGCATCAATTTCGCCCACCCTTTCGTCGTCGGCCAAAGAGCGGTCTGCCACAATGAGGCGCAGGCGGGTGGCGCAGTGGGCGGCAGACTTGATGTTCTTTGCTCCGCCAACAGCCTGAATGACTTCTTTTGCGATTTTGGAATAATCGTAATTCATAGCTTCCTCCTTAAAAATTTGATTTGATACATGTGATTTTGAAACACAATGTACTCGCGTTCATTCTGGTGAGAGGATAACACGCGTGACGGGAAAAAGTCAATATAACCGTTAAAAAAAATATAAAATCAGCATTTTGCATAAAAATTTGGTATTTATTTTGTGGAAAACAGAAAATCAAGGGTGGTGGATTGACAGAGGCGGTTGTGAAATATATAATGATCAGAATGAAAGCGAGTTCAATATGGAATGTAAGAAGGAGATTATTATGAATCGGAAATTGATTTTTTTGGATATTGACGGAACTTTGACGGAACCGGGGAAGAATGTTCCGCCTGCGTCGGCAGTTGAGGCGGTTCGGCGGGCCAGGGAAAGGGGGCATAGAGTTTTGTTGTGCTCCGGCCGGAATTACGGGATGCTTTATCCGGTGCTTCAGTTCGGATTTGACGGGCTGGCTGCCAGCGCCGGGGGGTATATTGAGTATGATGGTCAGGTGGTTTATGACTGTCCGATGAATCCGAAGCAGCAGGAGCGGGTGCTGAATGTTTTTAAGGAGAGCGGTATTTTCCGCACGATAGGGGGGAGAAATCATAGCTATACGGATGAGGGATTTAAGGAGTTTCTTGCGGAAAATGCACATTCCGAAGCGAACAGTGAGTTGCTGCGGTGGAGGATTCAGATTGAAAATGAGCTGAATATTCTTCCGATGTCGGAATATGACGGCGAGCCTATTTATGGGATGGCTTTTATGAGCCGCGGGGCGGAACGTTTGGAAAAGCCTATGGAGATGCTTGGGGATGAATTTGATTTTTGTATTCAGGAGGAAGATGCCTGCGGGATTGTGAATGGTGAATTGGCTAGTAAGGCTTTTGATAAAGGGAGGGCGGTGGAACGGGTGTGTGAGTTTTTGGGTGTTTCGCTGTCGGATACGATTGCTGTTGGAGATAGTATGAATGATTTTGAGATGCTTAAGGCGGCGGATATAGGGGTTTGTATGGGGAATGGCAGTTCTTCGCTGCGGGGGATTGCGGATATGATTTGTCCGCCGGTGGGGGAGGATGGGATTTTTTGGGCTTTTGAGAGGTTGGGGGTGATTTGAAAAGGGGTGTGGGGGCGGACGGAGCTGCCGCAAAATAAGCCATCAGACTTTTCTATATCCTGTGTTCGGACGGTTCGCGTACACGCTGTATGCTCTGTGCAGACATTGCCCTTGGGGATGGTTTGAGGATGTTGGTTTTGAGGGCAATGTCCGCCCATATCATACAGCGTGTACGCGAACAGCCGGACAAGGGATATCGGAAAAGCCTGATGGCTTATTTTGCGGCAGCTCCTGGCTGTGGCTGGAGTTCAGACGTGTGTTCTTCCGATCTTGGCGGTCAGGTAACGCTTCGGTTAGATGGTTCGGAGGTGATTGAAAATATTCCGGCTGTATGGTAGTGTGGAGATATGCCGGACTTTCTGTTGACGAAGTGAGAAAACTGAAAACAGGCCAGAATGTGTAAATGGCACGAATGAGACGGGAATCTAAAAAAAGGTTCCCGGCTCTGTTTTTGCATTGATATTTTTCAGGCTCTTCCGAAAGATACCGCCGGCCGCGGCTGCATTGCTGGGGAGTACGGATGCGGCAGTCCGTATAGCTGCCTGGGGAGGGAATTGGCGGAAGAAAGAATATTTTTGTATAATTGTGTTCCTCTGAAAAAGGGAGTATAATGAGTTTGGTTTATTTGGTGACTGGTAATACATTGCTGTATGGAGAGATACACATCAGATAAAAAACAGCAGAATGGAGATGAAAAGGTGCAGAGTATCTTTGACAAACAAATCAACCGCAGAAATACCGGCAGCGCAAAATGGAATGTGGCGGAGCATGAGCTTCCCATGTGGGTGGCTGATATGGATTTTGAGACGGCGCCGGAGATTGCGGAGGCAATCAGAAAGAGAGCGGAGCATGGCGTATACGGCTACACGGTGCTTGGGGAGGAATGGTACGAGGCTTATCAGGGCTGGTGGCAGGAACGCCATAATTTTACCATTGAAAAGGAGTGGCTGCTGTTCTGTACCGGTGTTATTCCGGCTGTTTCCAGTATTATCCGCAAGATGACAACCGTAGGGGAGAATATCGCGGTGATGACTCCCGTTTACAACAATTTCTTCAATTCTATCCTGAATAACGGAAGAAATGTTCTGGAAAGCCGGCTGCGGTATGAGAACGGCGTTTATTCCATAGATTTTGACGATTTGGAGGAAAAGCTGGCCGATCCTCAGACTTCTATGCTGCTTCTGTGCAATCCTCATAATCCTATTGGAAAAATATGGGACAGAAAGACGCTGGAGCGCATTGGCGAGCTTTGTATCCGGCATCATGTGCTGGTTCTGGCCGATGAGATTCATTGTGACTTGACAAAGCCGGGCAGCGGTTACGTTCCGTTTGCTTCCATATCGGAAGCGTGCCGGGATAATAGTATTACCTGCATAGCGCCTACAAAGACCTTTAATATTGCGGGCATCCAGACTGCCGCTGTCTTTGCGGCGGACCCGGTGCTGCGGCACAGGGTGAACCGGGGGCTGAATACGGATGAGGTGGCGGAGCCGAATGTTTTTGCTGCCGTGGCGCCTGTGGCTGCATTTACCAGGGGAGGGGAGTGGCTTGATAAGCTGAACGCCTATGTCTGGGAAAACAGAATCTTTGCGGAGCGGTTTATTGAGGCGGAGATTGAGGGCGTTCACGCCGTTAAAGGCGAGGCGACGTATCTTCTGTGGATTGACTGCCGGGAGGCGGCAGCGGAGCTTACCGGGCTTTGTGCGTTTATTCGGAAGGAGAGCGGACTTTATGTCTCGGACGGCTGCGCTTACCGGAGTGATGAGGGATTTTTACGGATGAATCTGGCCTGCCCGAAGGCTTTGGTGGAGGACGGGCTTGGGAGATTGAAGAAGAGTATTGAGGCTTTTAAGGCTCAGCATGGCAATTGAGAGGGAAAGCCCTGATTGAGATAAAATCTGCTTTTTTCTATGAATACGTTTTCGCAGTAACAGACGGGGATGGTTTTGCTACCCCGTCTGCTGCTTCTTATAAGCGTTTATAGGGGATTTTTGCGCCCGGAAGACTTGTCACTCTTCCGTATTTCATGTATGATGGTAAGAAGTGATACAGAATCATTCATACCCCGGCGTCTGCTCCGGGGATGAAAAAGAAAGCGAGGGAGCACATGAGTTTTCATCCAAACAGTACACTTTTATTTATTTTAGCCGGGGCGGTCATTGTATTTGTCATTGCCCAGTCCCTGTTTTTCCTGATCAGGGCCTTCAAAAGAGGAAAGGAGCTTGGCATGGACATGGGGCAGCTTCGTAAAACCGTGTTGTCCACGGCCGTATTTACCATTGCGCCGGCTGTGTCCATTTTGTTGGGCGTTATTACGTTGTCAAAATTTCTGGGACTGCCTCTGCCCTGGCTGCGCTTAAGCGTTATCGGCGCCATCACCTATGAGCTGCCGGCGGCGACCTCCACGGCAAATGCTCTGGGGATATCCCTTTCGGAGACTGTCACGGACCCTTCCGTGTACACGGCCATTGCCTGGGTTATGACACTGGGCATTTTCCCCGGATTAATCTGGGTGCCGCTGTTTATTAAGAAGATCCAGGGCGGTCTGATGAAGATTAAAAATAAGGACGGCAAATGGGGAGATCTCCTGATGACGGCGATGTTTCTGGGTATGATTTCCGCATTTCTGGGTATGGTGTTTGCGGATATCCGGTCCGGCCTGAAGGGATGGATTCCCATTTTTGTACTGCTGTTTTCTGCGCTGCTTATGGGAATATGCGGAATCCTTATTAAAAAATGCAATGTAAAATGGCTGGAAAATTACGCCCTGCCTATCAGTATGCTGGGGGCTATGGCATTTGCGGCAGTGATTACGCCGATGATAGGAGGTTGAGTGGCATGAAGAAGAGAAGTTATGAGGATATGACGCATATTTACGGGCGTATCTGGATCTTAAGCGCTCTGGGGATGATATTTGCTTATCCCATTATTACTTGCATCTATTACAATGCCTGGCCCGGCTGGCGTCCGGTGCTGCAAGGACTTCTTGGGGTGGCGCCTATTTTCTGGACTGTGGGAATTATTGAAGTGATTACTTTTATTCCCATGCTGGGAACGGCGGGATCTTACCTGGCCTTTGTGACAGGAAATCTCACCAATCTGAAGGTTCCCGCAGCTCTTACGGCGATGGAAAATGCCAGGGTAAAGCCGGGAAGCGACGAGGGCGAGGTGATTTCTACGATTGCGGTGGCTACCTCATCCATAGTGACAGTGCTGATTATCGCTTTGGGCGTGGCCATGCTTGTGCCGCTGACACCGATTTTGGACAATCCGGCGGTGAAGCCTGCCTTTGACAATATTCTGCCTTCTCTGTTCGGAGGACTGGCAGTAGTGTATGTGAGTAAAAACTGGAAGATCTCCATTGCGCCGCTTGTGTTTATGATTGTGCTGTTTCTGCTGGTGCCCTCGCTGGCAGGCTCCGTGGGCGTACTGGTTCCTGTGGGAGCGCTGATTGCCATTGGAGCCGCGCGGATTCTTTATAAACGCAATATGCTGTAACAATTTAAAAACATGTATTTACCAAAATATAAGCCTAGAGACAGCCTGCATAAGCAGGCTCATGCTCTAAAATATACTGACGTGATGCAAAGGCGGGGAAGGTGCCCCGCTTTTGCACTGTATAAGAAGCGTACACAGCAGCAAATCGGCAGGCATTTGAAAGGCTGCTTCCCCGTATGAGACAGGCAGCTACAGCAGCCAGAAACGAATCGCCTGCGCCAGAGGTATCAACGACAGAAACCTTCTTTGATGGGAAAAAAGAAATCTTCTCCTGCTCCAACAGAAGACTGCCTTCTCCCCCAAGAGTCAGGATGATGTTGGGACATAAATACTGCTTGTGCAATTGAAGAAGCTGTTCGCGGGGTGTCCCAATCGTCCGTACACCCTGAAGAGTCAGGAGTGCTTCGCTCTCAGGCTGATTCAATATAAGTAAATCCACCCATGGAAGCGGCCCAATGTCAAACGTTGGAGTGGGGGAGGGATTCAGGATCACATATTTTTTGCACTGCTTTCCATAGCGGGCGATTTTCAGAGCATCTGGTATATGTATTTCAAAGCCTGTAATCAAAAAATCAGCAGACGGAAATGCATGAATAGCCGTACGGATCTCCTGCTCAGTAAAATGGGCGGAGGCTCCTCCTAAAAGAATGGAATTTTCCCCCTTGTCATCAATAAGTACCATACCGATCATGGAAGGCATCTGGGGATCATGTATGAGACAGCTCAGATCCACATCGGATCTGTTTAACCAATCAAGTCCGATTTCTCCCCAGATATCGGTGCCCACCTTTCCGGCAAATGCAGTTGTGATGCCCAGATTGCTTAAAGCAACGGCCACATTAGAGCCCTTTGCACCGTCGTTTCCGATTTCCCAGGAAGAGGTCCATATGGTTTCTCCTTTTTTCGGAAAAGCAGGAAGCCGTAAAATCTGTCCTACTCCATGAGAATGAAAGACAAGAGCTTGAATAGGATTGGATGATTTCATATTGTTATCTCCGCAGTTCTGCCTGGTAAAACTGATTGTCTGTTTCCATGGGATGTGTAATCGTGGCTGCGTCACAGCAAAGAATTTTTTCAGGAATACGATCTACCAGCAAGGTCACCGGATATTCCAAAGTAGGCTCCGAAAACAGCATTACACGAATAACCGTCTGCTTCCAGGAGCCGGTTGTAATCATGAATACAATGCGCCTGGCTGTGAGGATCGAGGAAAGCCCAAGCGTAATTGCCATTGGAGGTATTGCATCATAACATCCTCCGGCCTCCCGCTCAGATAAAGCAACCGTAGTGTCTGGATTGATATGGACAAACCGTGTCTTTGAGGCGGCAAATTCCTCCAGGGTAATGCGGTGATAAGGATCTCTGGGAGCTTCACAGAAGGCGATTAAGCCTTTACAGCCAATACCGGCCCACACCGTATCGATTCCGCCAAGCTCTTCCACCTTGCGATCATAGGCATCTACATCATGGACATCTGGCCAGATTCGGTGATCCTCCGGAACATTCAGTTCCTCATCAATACGTCCGTAAAAATCGTGCAGCATAATGCCGCGCAGACTGTTATAGGCATACTGCACAGGATAAGGACGTCCCTGCCAGTCCAACCATTCATCCATGTGAAAAACATAGAGATTTTTTAAACTGATGCGTTCTTTATTGACACGTCTGCAAAAGGTATCATATTGCTTTAAAGGGCCGGCTGGAAGAATCCACCGGGTGATTTTTCCGGCCTGATTGTTTGCAATTATCTCTTCGGCCATCAGATTGCCGATATATTCAAATGTTTCCGCCTTAGTCGGATACATCCGAATATTTTCAACCTTTCTTTCGGGGTGTTCAAAAAGCTCTTCATGGGGGATGCTGCACCAATCAGCCAATTGTCTGCGGGTAATAGTATATTCCATAAGCTGCCTCCTTTGAAAATTTATCTGACTTATTTTTATTTGATTATAGATCTGCTTTTGTACAAATGTCAAGAAAATTATTAAACCGGTTTAGTAGTACTTGATATTCTTGTTTGAAAATTGTATGATATAGAAAGGATTAAGAGAAAAACGGAAGGTTTTGGGAGAGCGATGAACATTAAAAAGATATCACAGCTGGCGGGTGTTTCGCCGACAACTGTGTCATTTGTTATTAATAACCGTGAAGGAATCAGTGAGGAAACCCGGAGAAAGGTGCAGGAGATCATACGTCAGGAAGGCTATATTCCCAACATCAATTCCCGGCGGCTGAGTATGAAGAAAAGCTTTAACATTGCTTTTATCAACAGCGAATCTTATGTGATGTTTTCAGATGCTTTTGCAAATAGAACCATTAAAGCAGCAGTACATAAGGCGAACAGTATGGGCTACAATATTATGCTCTTACCGGAAATCAATTTAAAGAATCAGGATTTTCTTACAACGGCCATAGGGCAGGGGAATATTGACGGAGCGATTTTTGTACATGATATCGATCCGATGGTTTATGTTGCCTTGAAGGAACACGGAATTCCGGTGGTTGCCATTGATTCCCATGCTCATCACCCTCCCTATCCCTGTATTACAATGAATTATGAGAAGCTGGCCTACAGGGTTTGCCGATACCTCATTGAGCAGGGGCACCGACGCATTGCTTATCTGGGGATTGAATCTTTGCCGGAATTTTATTTAAGATGTATGAAGGGATATAAACAGGCATTATCAGAGGAATCTATTTCTATTAACGGTACATGGATTATGAGTACTGCAGATGACGGAATCAATATTCCGGAAGCAGCTCACCATACATTGGTGAATACATTGGATAAGAAAGACTTGCCGACAGCCATTTTCTGCGGAAATGATGTGACTGCGATGGGAGCTGTCAGCGGGCTTGCGCGTATGGGGCTCTCGGTTCCGGGGGATATGTCGGTGATATCAATTGATGATATCCCGCTTTCGGAATATTTTGTACCATCTCTCACCACCCTCCATGTGGACATGGGCTACATGGGAGAGAAAGCAATTGAAATGCTGCATGACATCATAGAAGGAAGCTCCAAAGGAGAAATCTATTGCATGGACAGCGGAGAAATTGTTGTTCGGGATTCGGTTCGCAGCTTACACGCAGAGTAAGAAAAGAAAAATACGTCAAAGTGCACAAAAAATCAGTGGAACTTTTAAGAGATCTGCTGATTTTTTTTATTTGCATGAAATCATGTTGACAATGCAGGAAGAAAAAACTATACTTAGCTAAACCGGTTTAGTAAACATAAAAGCTTATGTTTGTATGAAAGAGAGTACAAAGGAGAATTATAAAAACAAAGGAGGAAATAAAATGAAAAAGAAACTTATGGCAATGCTTATGGTTTTGACACTTATATTCAGCATGGCAGCCTGCGGCAAAAAGGCAGAAGAGACAGCGCCCTCAGAGGAACCAGGCGGTGAGACAGAAGGAACAGAGGATGCTTCCTCAGAAAAATTAACCTTTGGCGTAACCGTAAGCTTTATTACCGGCTATTACAGTGCCATGATTGACGGTATTCATGAGAAGGCGGATGAGATGGGGATTGAAATTGTACTGCTGAATGCGGAGAATGACTCTACAAAGCAATCTCAGCAGATGGAGAATTTGATTGCGCAGCAGGTAGACGCAATTGTCTGTAATCCAGAAGACTCTGTAGCAATTGCCGCATCAGTAAAGAAAGCCATGGATGCAGGAATCCCGGTTGTTATGGTAGACCGTATTGTGGACGGAGCTACACCCTCCAAACAGATTATCAACAATTCCTACGATTTGGCTTATCAGTTGGTGGAGGAGTATGCAAAATCTTCGGATTGTGAGAATTTGCAGGCGCCTCTTAAGACATTGGTCATGGTAGGAAGTATGGCAGATTCTTATGCGGTAAACTGCCTCAATGCGATGCGTGATGCCATTGAAGCATATCCGGATCAGTTCGAACTGATTGCAGAGATTCCTGGTGATTGGAATCAGGATACCGCACTGAAGGGGCTTCAAAATGCTCTTTCTGCAAACAAGGATATTGATTTGATTCTCACTCCTTCGGACATGTACCTTCCCTGTATTCAGAGCGCGCTGGAGCAGATTGGCGCATGGAATAAGGTAGGGGAAGAAAATCATGTGGCAGTCCTCTCAATGGACGGTGATTCCAATGGTCTGCAGGCAATTAAGGATGGTTATACGGAAGCGGATGCTGTGATTGATGCAAAAATATGCGGCGCATGGGGTGTAGAGTATGCATACAAGGTTCTGACCGGTGAGGAAGAAGGAGATGGAGCAACCATTGATCTTCCGGGCTTTATTGTTACCTATCAGAATTTTGACGAGAAGGCTCCAGATGCCTACAGCTATGGTGATTTGAAATAGATTCTGTTTGGAGGCGGCTCTCAAAGCAATAGAAACCGGGGCGGAGCTTTCGGATAAAGAAGCTTCGCCCTGTCAATATTGAGAGGAATGAAATTCATGAAAAATACAGGAACCCTATTAAAAAAAACGGTGCTGGATTACCCGATTATTCTTTTTGTACTACTTGCAATCTTGTTCGGAGTACTGTTTGTTCCCCATTTTGTTTCTGCATATAATATCAAAAATATTTGCCTGCAGCTTTGTGATTTGCTGGTGATTGCCTGTGGCTATACGTTTGTAGAGCTGAATGCAGGTACAGATTTATCCTGTACTTCTGTCTTGGCTACCGGCAGCATCGTAGGCGGCTATGTGATGATTTTTCTATTTGGCAGCAACCCGATTCTGGGCACTGTGCTGGGCATCCTTACAATGCTTTTGATTGGAGCAATTTTTGGTGCTGTCAATGGTTTTGCAGTTACAAGACTTAAAATGCCAAGCTTTATTTCCAGCATGGCAACTATGCTGGTGGGTGCGGCCTTTGCAACCTGGTTTGCATCTGCAGTCTGTAAAAAGACAAGTATCGGCGGACTACCGGAGGTGTTTACAGCCCTTGGGGGTGCAGGCAATTACTTTTTTATACCAATTGTTATTGCGCTTTTGATGTGGCTGCTGGCCGACTTTCTGCTAAAAAAGACAAAATTCGGCAGAGATGTGTATTCTGTGGGGACAAATCCCAAAGCAGCCTTTATCTCCGGGATTCATGTAAAAAAGACAATTTTTTGGATGTTTATGATTAGCGGCCTCTATGCCGCAGTAGAATCGATTCTTCTGACTGCAAGAAATCAAGCGGGAATGTCCAGCCTGGGAAGCACGATGTTTTTAAATATTGTTTCTGCTGTTGTAATTGGGGGAACATCTGTGAGCGGCGGTTTCGGGGGTGTCCGTCAGACCTTTCTGGGAGCAGTGTTTATTGTTCTGATTAATAACGCTATGAATTTGATCGGTGTGGAATGGTATACCATTATGCTGATTCAGGGATTGTTAATTTTACTTGCGACAGTGATTGATTTTGTTGTGAAAAATTCCCGCAATCGGGCAAAAAAGGGTTGAGAAGGGGATGGCAGAGATGAAAAAATCAATTTTACAGTTGGATAAGATATGTAAAGGATTTTTTGGCGTACAGGTACTATATGATATTTCCCTGGAGCTTTATGAGGGAGAGGTTCTTGGACTTGTAGGAGAGAACGGAGCGGGGAAATCCACGATGATGAATGTGATCGGCGGAGTGCTGCCCTTTGATTCCGGAAGTATGAAAATTGAGGGGAAGGAATACAAGCCTTCCAATCCTCAGGTTGCTACGGAGGCCGGCATTGCGTTTATTCATCAGGAGCTAAGCCTCTTTACCAATATGAGCGTCGCGGAGAATATTTACATAGACGGATATCCCAAAGGCGCCTTCGGAATGGTAGATAAAAAGACGATGTATCAAGAGGCGGGAGAATACCTGGAAAAGTATCATGTAGAGGTAAAAAACCCGGGAGTCATCGTAGGGGAGCTGCCGATGGGAACCCGCCAGATGATCGAGATTATCAAAGCATTGGTAAAGAAAAGCCGGATTCTCATTTTTGATGAGCCCACGACATCGCTTTCCAGCCGGGAAAAGAATATTTTGTTTTCCACGATAAAGGATTTAAAAAGATCCGGATATTCCATTATCTATATTTCGCATATCTTAGAAGATGTTTTGGAGCTGAGTGATCGAATCAGTGTACTCCGAGATGGCCATGTAGTCAGTTCCGGTGATACAGATAAATGGACAAAGGAGGAATTGATCCGAAACATGGTTGGCCGGGATATGAAGCAGGTATATCCTGTTGTTGAAAAACAGATAGGAGAGAAGGTACTATACAGCATCAACCATCTATCCTGTGCAGGCTTTGTGCGGGATGTGAATATTGAGCTTCATGAGGGAGAGATTGTAGGAATGTTTGGTCTTATGGGCGCAGGGCGTTCAGAGGTTGCCCGGGCAGCCTTTGGGGTAGATCCCATGGAAAACGGGAGCGTCACCATAGAAGGAACGGAATTTCAGAATCCGACACCCTCTGACAGCATACAGGCAGGTATTGCCTTTATCACTGAGAATCGGCGGGAGGAGGGCTTAATGATGCCCAAATCCGTCAATGACAATACAGCCATGGTGATGCAGCGCAATCTGGTGGGAAGGCTTGGCGTAATTGACAGCAAACAGGAAAAGGCATTAACGGCAAAATCAATCGCAGAAATGGGGGTAAAGACATCCAATCCGCAGACTCAGGCGGTCAATAGCCTGTCAGGGGGAAATCAGCAGAAGGTAGTTATAGGAAAATGGGTAGTGACAAATCCCAGAATTTTCATTGTAGATGAGCCGACCAGAGGTATTGATGTAGGGGCTAAGTATGAGATATATAAGCTGTTATTGAATTTAGCCGAAAAGGGAGCTGCAATTTTGTTTATTTCTTCTGAGATGGAGGAACTGATGGGAATGTGTGATCGGATTCTTGTGATGAAGGATGGCCGGATCACGGGGGCAATTGAAAAAGCTGACTTCACCCAGGAAGCTCTGGGCAAAATGGCATTGTAAGGAGGAAATGCGATGTGTGAATTGACAAAAGAATCTTCCGGTAAAACAGTGCGGATTGTGTCAAAATACGGTCTTTATATTGTATTTGCCGTAATGGTGGTTGTACTTTGCTTTACAAACAGGAATTTTGCGACCTTCAGCAATTTTATGCTGATTTTGCAGCAGATGGCCCCCTTTGGTGTAGCGGCTATTGGGATGATTTTTGTTTTGATTACGGCAGGAATTGATATTTCTGTCGGGCGCGTGATGTTTATTTCCGGTGTGATTGTAGGTGAGATTATTACCCGCATGCCGCCCGGACTGCTGGAATCACCCTGGGTATTTGTGATAAGCTTTGGAGCGGCCGTTTTGGTTGGGGCCCTATTTGGTGCAGTGAATGGCCTTTTGATTACAAAACTGAATATTTATCCTTTTATGGCAACCCTGCTGATGGGATACATTGCCCGTGGTCTGGGCCTGACAATTGCAGGAAACACCAAGTATGATGTAAGTGTTTTGGGAAAGCTTGCCAACAGCCGTATCCTGGGAATTCCCACAGCGTTTTTGATTTTTGTGGCTCTGGCGGTGCTGATGAATTTTGTTTTGAGAAGTACTGCTTTTGGAAAACAAACCATGGCAATTGGAAATAACAAGGGAGCTGCTGCGCAGATTGGTATACACGTGGACCGTCAGGTGATTTTTATCTACATCATGAGCGGTGTATTTGCAGCAGCGGGAGGTCTTCTCTCAGCAGGACAGATCAGTGAGGTTTTTACTACCTTTGGAGAAAACAATGAGTTCCAGATTATTTCTGCGGCCGTTATCGGCGGAGCCAGTATGTTCGGCGGAAAGGGAACAATCCTTCCGGGAGCAATCATAGGAGTGCTGCTGATTCAGGTAGTGTTAAACGGATTGGGCATGATGAATGCTTCTGTTTATATTTATAATGTAGTGAGAGGCTTGATTATCTTTTTGGCAGTTGCCATTGACTGTATGAATTATGAAGGAGAACTGCGATAAAGATACGGTAAAAATAACAGAGAGGTGGAGTTACTATGGAAAGAATTTGTATCCCGGATCATGAGTTTCCTGAGCGTGTGAAAAATGCACAGGCGCTTATGGTTCAGCAGGGAATTGATATTATGTTTGCATTTGCAAATGAGGCAGAGCCCCAGTTTGTGCGTTATCTCAGCAATTATTGGCCTTCCTTTGAGACAGCGGCTGTCTTGTTCGGACAGAAGGGTGATCCGATTCTGCTCATAGGTCCGGAGAGCCTGACCTATGCTGCGGATCGCTCTAAGATTCCGGACATTCGCAGAATTAAGTGTCTGCGGGAGTCCTCCAATCCGGAATATCCCGGTGTGAAGCTGGATACGCTGGCCGAAGCGATCGAGACTGTACGTGACGGAGAAATTAAAACATTGGCAGTAGCAGGGTACAATCTTCTTCCTCACATTGTGTACGCAGATCTTATGGAAGCCTTGGAGCAATTTGGAAATGTTGAAATTGTCCGCGGGGATGAGCTTTTAATGACGCTAAGAAGAATTAAATCTCCTGCGGAGCTTGCCTGTCTGCGCAAGGCAGGTGAGATTACGGTTAAGGCCCTGGAAAATGAGCTGGCTCATATAAAGCCCGGAATGACAGAGCAGCAGGTATGCGGCTATGCAATGGAGGCAATTTTTGCTCATGGCGGTGAGCTGGAGGCATATCCTTTTTGGGCCTTGGCAGGGAAAGGAAGCAATCAGGCGATCAGCCGTCCCCGCAGTAAGGTCATTCAAAAGCAGGATTATGTGCACTTGAATGTAGGGGCCCGCTATGAGGGCTATGCCGCATCCATTGGCAGAGGGGTATTTTTCGGAAAGCCGGATTCCTGGGTGCTGGATGCGGTAAAAGCCGGATATGAGGCAGCAGAGGTAATTACCGGGCAGCTCTACGATGGAAATCAGGCAGGAAATGTGGCAAAAAAATATTTTGACAGCTTAAGAAAGACGGGACATGATACAAATGCCTTATATGGTCCATGTCATGCAACAGGACTGATGGAGGGGGAACCACCTTGGATTGAGATTGACTCTGATTATATCATTCAAGAAAATATGTGCTATTGTATTGATATTTTCTTGGGAAATGAAAACGGTTATGGCTTGCGGGTGGAAGAGAGCGCGCGCGTAGGAAAGGAACGGGCGGATATTTACACACCATTCCCAAGAGAGATTATACGAATGTAGGAAAACTTTAAGAGAAAAAAGGAGAGTGATAAAGATGGAGAAGCCCAGAATTTCAAAAGAGGAATTTAATGAGCGCCTGGAGCGTATTCGGGCCAAAATGCGGGAAGCGGATGTTCAGGCAATCTTTATATATGGTGATGAGTTTCGGAAAGAAAATCTTCGCTATGTAAGTAATTATTGGCCGATCTTTGATCGAGGCGCTTTTTTGGCTGGGTTAGAAGGAGAGCCTGTAATGCTGACGGCCCCGGAGAGCAAGGCAGTGGCAGAGGAGCTGTGCTGCTGGAGCGATCTTAGAAATGTGCCGGATATCTGTTCCGGATATGTAGAGGATACAATTGACTATCCCTTTGCAAATTATTACAGCTTTGCACAGATTGCCGATGAGCTGCGCAAAAAAGGACGGTTTGAGCGGATGGGTATTGTCGGCATGGACGCCATGCCTCATGACTTGTATGAAGCAGTCGAAAAAGGCTTTGGTGCGGAGTTAATCGGTATGGATAAGGTTCTTTATCAGATGCGGGAAGTGAAAAGCCCGGATGAATGTGCCTGCATGCGGGAGGCTGGCCGGATCGCTCAGGCGGGTATAGAAGCTCTTTTACATACGGATTTGATTGGCAAGTCTGAGACAGAGGCCGCCGGAATTGCGGAAGCAGCAGCTCGCAGGGCAGGAGCAGAGGCGATTGTATTTACGTTGTGTTCTTCAGGGGCTCGTACAAATTTTGTAGTGCCCAGAGCCTCAACGGATAAAATAATTGAGGACGGGGACATGGTGGCAATCGGCATCGCAGCTATGTATCAAGGGTATACAGCCACATGTCAGATTCCATTTGCAGTGGGCAATTACAGCAAAGCTTCCTGGAAGATTATAGATGCTTTGATTCGTGCATGGAAAAGGGCAATGCCAGAGCTGAAACCTGGCAATCCGATGAAAAATTTAGTGACGGCAGTAAGAGATCAATTTCGGAAAGAGGGACTGGAGGCCTATGATCTCTATCCGCCAATGCATGGTTCGGGCCTGTCGGAAGCGGAGAATCCCTATCCAGACGAAAATACCACAAAGGTATTTGCACCGGGAATGTGTTTTAATACGGATATTTCACTGTTTGGCGCAGAAGGTGACAGCAATCGGATTGAGGGAGGCTATGTTGTGACAGAGGAAGGATATGAATCCCTAACTCCACTAGTTGATGAATATTGTGAAACATGGCTGCGGACACAAACAGGGAGGATTTAATCAGGCAAGCGGGGGTGCCGCAAAATTATCTAATTAGATGATTTTGCGGCACCCCCCCCCTTAAAATTCCTATTTTCAAATGATTCGTATACCAGGCTTGCTACTTGAGAATATTTTAGGTATTATAGGTATTATATTATGAAATGCATCTGCTTTATGACAGGTTATGCAAAAAGGAAAGTGGGGAAAAGGTATGTTATGGTATGTAATAGGTACAGTTGGAGCGGTGATTTTTATATTTCTTGCGGTTATTGTCATTCGTGCGGCGCAGTTTAATCCGAAGCCGGAGCTTACGCCGTCAGCAGAGGAAGTGTCCTTAGATGAAGAAAAGATTGTAAAGGACATGCAGGAAATGATTCGCTGTAAGACCATTTCCTACAATGATACATCACTCATCGACGAGACGCAGTTTGAAAAGTTCCGCAATCTCCTTCCAGAGCTGTATCCCCGGATTCACGGGACATGTGAGCGGATCTTCCTGGGGGTAAACGGAATCCTCTATCACTGGAAGGGGAAGGAGGCGGGAGACCCCGTTGTGCTGATGTCCCACTATGATGTGGTTCCCGTGGAGGAAGCCCAGTGGGAGAAACCGGCATTTGAGGGGATCTGTGAGGACGGCGTGCTCTGGGGTCGGGGAACTTTGGATACAAAGGGAACTCTGTGCGGTATTCTGGAGGCGGCGGAGAAGCTGATCGGAGACGGCTTTGTGCCTGCACATGACATCTATTTTGCATTTTCCGGCCAGGAGGAGATCAACGGCTCCACCTGCCCGTCTATGGTGGATTGGTTTGAAGAGCGGAACATTCATCCGGCTATGGTTGTGGATGAGGGCGGCGCTGTGGTAGACAATGTATTTCCGGGAGTTGCCCGGGAATGTGCCTTAATCGGAATTGCGGAAAAGGGTCTGACTAACATTGAATTTCATGCAAAGAGCGGCGGCGGTCATGCTTCCATGCCTCCGGTTCACACCATCGTGGGCCAGCTGGCCCAGGCAGTCGTGGATGTGGAGAATCACCCCTTCCCAAGACAGCTTACAAAGCCGGTGCGGGAGATGCTGGATACACTGGGACGCCATTCCACATTTGCCTACAAGCTTTTATTTGCCAACCTCTGGTGCTTTGAAGGTCTTTTTGACAAGGTATGCCAAAAATCCGGCGGCGAGCTGAACGCTATGCTGCGGACCACCTGCGCCATGACGAAAATGGAGGGCGGAAAGGCATTTAACGTCATTCCTCCCAAGGCATCCGTGGGTATGAATCTGCGTCTGATTGGAACGGATACGGTGGAGTCCGCCCGGTCTTATCTGGAGCAGGTGATACATAATCCCAACATAGAAGTAACCGTGTATGAAGGAAGAAATCCCTCCGCGGATTCGGATACCTCCTGCCCCGAGTGGGGCGTACTGTGCCAGGCGGTGGCGGATACCTGGAAGGAAGCGCTGGTGGCGCCTTATCTGATGATGGCCTGCAGCGATTCCTGGCATTACTGCCGGATTACCAACCGGGTGTATAAGTTCTCGGCTATGAAGCTCTCCAAGGAGGAGCGGGGCATGATTCACGGAAATAATGAGCGGGTGCCGGTGAAAACCTTAGTAAAAACCGCGGAATTTTATGTGCGGCTGATGGAAAGGTGTTAAATGGTTTTACTTGTCGGAATGTGAAAAAGGAAAAACAGAGAGGACAAGCTTTACATTGACGGAACGGAGCAGTATGAGGTATTTGACGGGATGATATACGCAGGGCAGAGCTTTTTATTCCAGCAGTTCATGCCTCATTTCGTAGAGCAGCTCATTTACCTCCATCACCGAAAGCCCGTGTTCCAGGCCGAACAGAAGGATGCTGTCCCGTTCCATACGCACATAGAGGGGTGCATAGCCGGTGGATTTCAGAAGCTTCTGCACTTCATCGGCGGAAAGGGACATGGCAAAGCAGAGTGCCAGAACCTTATCCCGGGAGGGATTCTTTTTGCCGGCCAGAATATCGTAGACATAGCCCTTGTCCAGACCGGACAGACGAATCAGATTCCCTTTTTTGAGATTTTTTTCTTCAATCAGTTTTGTGAGATATTCAGATAAAGGAATCTGATGAATGAGATTATCTGCCGCTTGCTCCATATAAGTGGATGCGGTAGGTGATTTTTTCAGCAGATCCAATAATTCCCCTGTTGTTTTTTGCATTGCAAATGTCCCCTTTTGTGATATAGTATACCCTAGCGGGTCCCCCCATTCATGCATATGTCTGCAAAACGGTCCGCTTTTATTATAATTTATCTGGGAGAATTGTCAACGATGGAAGGAATGGAACGGAAGATCCAATATCTGGAAGAAAACTTTGTAACACTGACAGATTTGGACGATAAGCAGGAGCATAAGGTCTTTCTTGTAAAGAGAAAATGCGACGGAAGGATTTATGTGAAAAAATACGTCAGCCCGGAGGCGGCGCGGACATGCCAAAGGCTGCAGGGATTGAAAAACAGAAATGTGGCGGAAATCTACGAAACGGCATGGAACGAATCAACCGGCATACTGATTGAGGAATTTATCAATGGAACCACCTTGGGAGAATATCTGAGAGGGTGGGGGATTCTGGAGGAGAATCAGGCATGTCAGATGGTGAGAGAGCTTTGCGGCGGCCTTTTTGATATTCATAATCTTGGGATTGTACATAGGGATATGAAGCCGGAGAATATTATGCTTTCCAATGACGGCGTGCTTAAAATCATTGATTTCGGCATAGCCAGGGTAATGAAGGAGGATCAGGCGACGGATACCGCAATTCTGGGGACAGCCGGATACGCGGCGCCGGAGCAGTTCGGCTATATGCAGACGGATGCCAGGGCGGATATCTATGCAATGGGGGCGCTGCTGAACAAATTGCTGACCGGGAAGCTTCCGGCAGACAGTCTTTACGAAGTGCAGCCGGTTTCCGGAATTATCGGACGGTGCCTGGAAATGGACGCCAGGAACCGCTTTCAGACCGTGCAGGAGCTGAGAAGAACTATAGAAATCTCTCTGCCTGAAAGCTTTGCATCTGCGGGAATGTGTGAGACAGAAAGCTGCCGGACAGCGGCAAACCAAATGAAAGGAAACGGGAGCTTAGGAGGCGGAGCGCGAAACGGCAGAAGGACGGCCGAAAAAAGATCGGGGTGCGTCATCAAGGGAGTGCCAGGCTTTCGTACCGGAGCGCTGTGGAAAAATGTGGTGGCAGCCATAGGATATTCTTTTCTGGTTCTCGGAACCGTTATCTGGATGGAGCCTTTCACCGTCTCCGTGCAGGCATTTCTGGTGGGAGGACTGGGGGTATTCCTGTATGCGTGGGCGGCGACACTGATTGGCTTTAATGTAGGCTATTGGGACAGAAAGCTGTTTCCGGTGCGTCTGCTTCCCAAGGAGGTTATGCTTGTGGTCCGGATTTTTCTGTGGATGCTGATTTTTTATATGGGGGGAACGCTCCAGAACTATGTAAAATATGAGATGCTTGGAATGATAAGATGAATCATGTGTTTGGCGTCTGGGCCGGCAGGCTGGTAAAATATGGTGTCTGCCCGCAGCAGACCTAAAAAAGAGTGACCTTGTGTATTATAAATACAGGGTCATTTTTTTATTTGTTCAGCGGTCTGACGCGGGTGGAAAAGCCTGGCCGGAGGAAGCGTCCCGGGAGCTGCCGAGCACGGATTGTATCACGGACAGAATGAGGGTTCGTTCCTGTTCACTGGCATGACTCCAGAGGGACATAAGCTGTTTGTCCTGAAGGGAAGAGGTGAGGGGAATGGCGTCCTGAAGCAGATAATCTACGGTCACATGAAAGCATTTTGCAAAGAGAATCAGCTTTTCCAGGGTTACGGAACGCTCCCCGCGTTCCACGAGGCCTACATAGGTGGTAGAAACATTGACATATTCCGCTGTCTGCTCCTGTGTCATGGCGCAGCGTATGCGTTCTTCTTTCAGCCGTTTTCCAAGTACCATACGATCCATACGATTTTTTGCTCCGTTCTCTTTTCTTTTTCTGACGTTTTTGCTGATTTGTCCGCTGCTTTCACAGGAAAGGGTGTTAAATACCGGGGTTTCTTCTATTTTACCCAGAATGTCCGGGAGAATTAACAAACTATTAGTTTTAAAATATATAACTAAAAGTTGACAAACAAGACAAAAACGATATAATAAAGTGGGAGAGATAAGATGGAAAACAGGAAACGGGAAGTCTTATTGATTGCGGGCAATGTGCTGCTTCCCCTTCTGGCAGGAGCGGTTCTGTACGCCATTTGGAATCCGGACACTTATATCGGTTCCCTGATGTGCCGTCTGCCCGGTTTTGCAAAGCTTTCTTATTTGGGAAATGCGGACAGCGGCGGGCCGGGGATTTTGGTGAAATATTACGGGGCGGATATGGCCTGGGCCTATGCGTTTGCAAGCTCGATCTATCTGGCTGCAAGGTCTGACAGGAGGATGCGGATTCGGTGCTTTGCCGCATGTATTCTGGTTGAGATTCTTTTTGAACTTGCCCAGTATGTCCACTTTATTTCCGGATATTTTGATGTAATGGATATCGTGGTGGAGATAGCTATGAATTTTTGTGCATATTTTGCTATGAAGCGGCAGTGTCCGGACAGTGCCGAAGAATTGGAATCATAGGAAACATGCTTCAAAAAGATAAAACTAAAACAGTATTTTCTTACGGAACTAAAATGGAGGTACAAAAGTTATGAAAAACAAAATAACAAGTAAACTTTTGCTCATTCTTGTATTTGCGCTTTTCGTAGGGATGGCCCTGGGAAGCGGAAGTAAGGACGAGGACAGCGGAAAAAAGGAAATAGTAGACAGCGAAGAATCGGAAGAGGATACGGAAGCAGAAGAGGAAGATAAGGCTTCTGTGCCGGAGGAAGAGGCAGAGGAAGCGGAAGGAGAGATGGAGGCAGTTACCATCGAAGAGCAGGTGCTTGTGGAGCAGGACGGTATTAAAATTACTGCCACCGAGATGACCGAGGATAGTTTCTGGGGCCAGGGTGTTATGCTTCTGATTGAGAACGATTCCGACAAAAATATCAGCGTTGGCTGCAAGGCGCTGATTATCAATGATTATATGATCACGGATCTTTTTTCCACCAGTGTTGCGGCAGGCAAAAAGGTCAATGAACCAATGTATTTCACCTCAAGGCAGCTTAAGGCCGCAGGAATCACCAATGTGGGACAGATTGAAATGTATTTGCATATCACGGATAAGGACAGCTGGACCACACTGTTTGATTCGGAATGTATAGTGATACAAACCTCCGCTTATGAGCATATGGACACAGAGATAGAGGTAGAAGGCAAGGAGCTGTATAATCAGGACGGTATCCGCATTGTGGGGCAGTATGTAGATGAAAACAGCTTCTGGGGAACGGCGGTTCTGCTCTATACCGAGAATACATCCGGAAAAAATGTAAAAATCAGCTGCGACAATATGTCTATTAACGGCTTTATGGTTTCACCTATCTTCTCCAGCACGGTATACGACGGGAAAAAGTCCTTTGATGATATTACCATATTCTCCTCCGATTTGGAGCAGAACGGGATTGAAGCTGTGGAAGAGATTGAGCTGAGTTTCAAAATTTTGGATCCGGATAATTATAATGAGATTGCTAAGAGTGATGCTATCAGTTTTTCGGTGAATTAAAATTTATAAGATGAAAAGAGGGGCTGTCATATTTCAGACAGCCCCATAATTGTGCAAAAAAAGGTTTTTAATCCAGTGTCACAAGCTCATACTCCCGTGTGCCAAGCTCCAGATCCACAGCAGCCTCAATGGTATGGATTCCGTTTCTGGACTCCATACGCTCTATGAGGGCGGCTTTTCCCGGATCGGGAGAATTGTAAACGGCATCCACGCAGGCCTGATCTACTGCAACCGGGTCGAGAGAGGCAAAGATACCAAGATCCGACATCTCCGGGTCATGGGGATGAGCGTCACAGTCACAATCCACAGACAGACGGTTTGCTACATTTATATAAGCCATGTTCCGTGTTCCAAGATAATCCATTACGGCGCTGTCCGCATCCGCCATGGATTCCAGGAAGGAATCGTGATCCGCCGTAAAGAGATCCTCAAACTTCGTCATAGGCGCGCCGTTGCAGTGGATGTGGCCTTTTCCATGAGCCGAAGCAATGCCGATGGCCACATTCTTAAGAGCGCCGCCGAAGCCGCCCATGGCATGCCCTTTAAAATGAGACAGCACCAGCATGGAATCATACTGTGCCAGATGGCTTCCCACATAATTCTCCTTCAGCTGCTTTCCGTTCCGCACCGGCAGCACCAGTTCTCCCTCCTCATCCATCAGATCACAGGGAGCAATGGCTGCAAAGCCATGATCCTTGAAGGTCTGCCAGTGAGCTTCGGAAGTATTGCGGCGTCCCTCGTAAGCCGTATTGCACTCTACAATAGTTCCTTCAAGCTTCCGAACCAGCGGTTCAATAAGCCCGGGCTTCAGAAAATTATGTCCGCCCGGTTCTCCGGTAGAGATCTTCACAGCTGTCTTTCCATGAAGCTCCCGGCCCAGAGCCTCATAGATGCGAACCAGACTTTCGGGAGTAATTTCCCTTGTAAAATAAACCTTTGCTTTTTCCATAATCATTTGTCCTTTCCTGATTGATATAAGACACTGATGTTATGATAAATTTTCCAGGTGTGCTTGTCAAGAGCTCTCTTTATTTTATCAATAACAGCGTAATTTTTCTGTTATTCCTCCGGCAATCAAAGAAGATCATTGTAGAAACAAATTCATCTGTGATACAATACCATCAGCAGATAAGCCGTACTTCACTTTATAATCAGACGGAAAAGAGCGGACAGGACAAAAATATGGAGAATATTATGAAAAAAAGCAGAAGAAAGCCAGGCAAAAGAAACGGGAGATTTCACAAGAGCCTTTTTGCAGGAATCCTGCTCCTTATCCTGATGGGGGCAGGGGTATTATTTACCTGGAAATATATATGGAAAAACCCGGAGCTACGGGAGAAAGAGAGCTTTCTGACAGGCACGGGATTAAGACGGACAGGCGTCACACAAACCGGACAGGATACGGGAAGCCGGCAGTCAGACCAGGAAAGCAAGTCTTCGGAGTCCGCGGAGGAAGAGCTGTTGGAGCAGAAAATAGAAGCGATTCTCACCCAAATGACATTAGATGAAAAAATCTGCCAGCTCTTCATCCTCACACCGGAGCAGCTGACGGGCATATCCCAGGTCACGGCGGCCGGGGAAGCTACAAGAAATAAGCTGGAGCAGTATCCCATAGGCGGGCTGATTTACTTTGCAGCCAATCTGACCTCACCGGAGCAGACGAAGGAGATGCTCCGGAACACCAAAGCTTACGGCGAGGAGATAGAAGGCCTCCCATTGTTCCTCTGCATTGACGAGGAGGGCGGCAGGGTGGCGCGGATAGGGAAAAATCCGGTATTTTCCGTGGAACAGGTAGGGCCGATGAGCCGATTGACCACAGAGGAGGAAGCATACCGGGCAGGCAAAGCGATAGGAGCATACCTTTATGACCTGGGTTTCAACACAGACTTTGCCCCGGATGCCGATGTGCTGACAAATGAGAAAAATACGGTGATAAGCGACCGCTCCTTTGGAAGCGATCCGGAGCGCGTTACACATATGGCCGCCGCCGTAACCAACGGACTTCACGCAGAGAACATTCTAAGCGCCTTCAAACATTTTCCGGGACACGGAGCGACGGAGGGCGATACCCATGAGGGTTACGCCTATACGGAAAAAACCTATGAGGAATTGAGAGCCGCGGAGCTGGTTCCTTTTGCGGCGGCGGAAGAATGTGGTGTGGATATGGTGATGGCCGCGCACATTTCCCTGCCGAATGTTGTGGGAGACAGCACCCCAAGCTCTCTTTCGCACAAAATGATAACGGAGATACTGCGGGGAGAGCTGGGCTATCAGGGGCTTATAGTCACGGATGCCATGAATATGGGAGCTATTGCAGAAAATTACGGCTCCGGGGAGGCGGCGGTAAAGGCTGTGGAAGCAGGCGTGGATCTCCTGATGATGCCGAAGAATTTCCAGGAAGCTTTCCAGGGCATACAGGATGCCGTTTCCGGCGGAAGAATTACGGAGGAGCGCATAGAGGAATCGCTTCGAAGAATCCTGCATATCAAGCTTTTGATGGAGTAATGCCTCCTGTATTTATCAGTTAAATGTAACAAAAAAGGAAAAAAAAGAAAAAATTGTTAGAAAAATTCCAACTTATCTGCTATAATATAGGTAGAAGTTGGAAAACACAAACCGCTATACGTTGTATTTGACAGCAGGCGGTTTTTCCTTTTTTGTGCGTGATGCGCCAGGTGATCCGTGAGTCCTTCTCATTGCACAAATTAATTTGCGGACACATACACTTGTGATTGAAAATTGATTTATGCCAGGGTGTACTGGGAGGGATATGCGGAACTGGAATAGGAGGTAAGAATATGTTTGAAAAAGGAGGGTATATTGTATACGGCACTACAGGAGTGTGTGAGATTGAGGACATCACCTCGCCCAATATTGAGGGCGTGGCGGAGGATCGCCTGTATTATGTGCTGAATCCCTGTTTTAAAAAGGGAAACCGCATATTTACACCTGTGGACAATGAGAAGGTAGTCATTCGGGCGGTGATGACACAGGAGGAGGCGGCCTCCCTGGTGGACGAGATACCGGACATCGAGGAGCTGTGGGAGAAGGATGATAAGGTCAGGGAGATGCGTTACAAGGAAGCCATTCGGAGCTGCAACCCGAGGGAATGGATTCAGATTATTAAGACCTCCTATCTTCGTCAGCAGCAGAGAAAGGCCATCGGAAAGAAGGCAACCACCGTGGACGAGCGTTACTTTAAGGCTGCAGAGGAGCATTTGTATGCGGAGCTGTCCATTGCTCTGGGGGTGCCGAAGGATGAAGTGAAGGACTATATTCAGACGCGGCTCGGAACGAAGTAGGGAACCCTCGGCTCACAAAAGCCGCAGAGAACGGAATGAAGGTATCAAAAAACAGACGGATGACATTTCCATATCCGGGTTATACGTATATGGAAATGCCGGCCGTCTGTTTTTCTGTTCCTCTTTTTTCTGCTGCTTTTATTCCGCTTCCTCTTCGCCGACCAGCTCGTCATATTCCGCCGCGTCCAGCATCTCGTCAAAAGCATCCGCCACAGCCTCATATTCCTCATCGCTCTCGATATTCTCCAGAACAGGAGTTCCCTGGCTGTTGTCATAGCGGTAGATAAATACCTCACCGTCTTCGTTCTCTCCGTTCTCATCCAGAGGAAGAAGAGCGATATAATCCCGTCCGTCTACCGGGAAAATGGTCAGAATCGCACATTCCACCTGCTCATCATTGTCCAGAGTTAAAGTCACCGTAATGTTCCCGTCGCAGGAATCGCAGTTTCCGTTGCAGGAAGTGGTATCGCATTTATTGTCCGTTCCCATATTCATACCTCGCTTGTTTTCCATAATGATATTTATGTGTCCGACTGCCGTTTACGGTTCACAAGCCATAAATAACAGCTATGTCTTACTCTATCAGAAGAATCAGGGAAAAGCAAGAAAAACAGACAAAAAGTCGAATGTCTTTTGAAAAGATCCAAAGAAGCGGTATTAAAATGCCTGTTGCTCACGGCCGCCGAAGCAGACGGAAATCTTTTTGCAGTAGGCAGGGCTGTCAGCAAGCTCAACAACGGCAAAGCCGGCATTGTATTTTCTGCACAGTTCTGCAACGGTCATCAGCCCGATTCCGCTCCCGCCCTGTTCTTTGTGAGTGGTAACAGGCCGTATGCCGAGGCTTGACAGAACTTCTTTAGAAAATGGCGGCCCGCTGTCATAAATTTCGATGTTATAAAGTCCGTTTTTGCTTCCCATGGTCAGAAGCACCTTTTTCCGTTTGCTCTCAGATGCCGCAATCAGGGCATTTTCCAAAAGATCAGCCAGAAGAGCTCTTAAATCCTCCTCAGGGATGGTGTACTCCGTAACAGCGCATACGGGGTCCAAAAGAGTGACGTCAAAATCAATTCCGCTTTCCGCAGCCTTTTGGCGCATATAAGCCAGCAGAATATCGATGGGGACAATACCGGTGGAGGGAAGCTGCTTTCCGGCTGTCTCATAATTCCGGAGAAGTCCTTGGCGATCCTGGAAAATATGCTCCAATTCTCCCAGAAGCTCCCGGGCTCTTTCGGGGAAGGAGGTATTTTCCATAGGAGCTGCAGCGGAACGGAACAATTCCCGTATGGAATATTCCATGGCGGGAATCAGCTTGTTGTCTTTATGGATCATTTTTGCCAAAGCGTCATTCTGCTCCTTCAGATATGCGATTTCCAAATCTCTGGCGGAGATGGCGGCCTCAAGTTCCTTGGCGGCTCTTGCGTTTATCTGGTCAATGTACTTTTTCGTTATGCGTTCGCGCCACCAGAATAAAAGGGCGATTCCCCAAACAAAAATAGAGAAGATCAAAACATAGTAAACGAAGTGTGTGTCGTTGTTTAATGATAGAAAGGAAACGGCGGTTAAGATGGCGATGCTGATAAAAAGTCCGGCATAGCTGCTTCCCAGATCCCATAAAAAGGGCAAGCCAAGGCTAAGACGCCGAGTATGGAACAAACAGATAATTCCAAAAAACTGTAATAGACCGAGAAAAAGCGCGAATAGTAGTTTTATCGAAGAGCAGTCAAGCCATAAAGACAAAAAACTCTCTATAATTGAAAGAAGAAAGGCACTAATAGTAAAGAAAAGGTAACTGCACCCAAAAGACAGGAGGGTAGCGGATGCGGATACCCTCCAGGGAATGTGAAATATTGTGGTGAAGGTTAGGTAAGAGAAAACAAGCATTCCGAGGATACGGGCAGGGGCGGCATAGGTATGTATAAAGCATGTTAAGACAGAGAGGACAGCAGAAAGAATTAGGTGGAGGGCTTTTTTGTCGGAATATCTGCATTGGGAATTTAACATGCACAAATAGGCATAAAGAGCGCAGAAAATCAAAAAATAATATTTTATCAGTGCAAGCATAAAAGGGTCTCCTTTGTACAAAAACTAATAAAGCTCTACGGAAAATATAACACACAAACAAATTTAGCTTTTTTCCCCTTTGCTTTAGATTAAATGAAGCAATAAAGAAAAGGAGGGAAAGAGCATGGGAGATTTCTGGACAATTCTTAGAGACTGGTTTGGCTTGTAAACAACCGTCGGGCCGTACATAAATTTGTACGGCCCCAATCACGGAAATTCATTTTTCAGCTTATTCGCATAATAACAAATAAATTCCGTAATCGTAGGAACCCCCTTTTCCGAATTAATCTTAGCAGTATAATTCAGGTATAAGCTATCAATATCCGCCGTTCTCCAGGCCTTGGAAATGGCATTCTGCATAGCCCGTTCTACGCTGTTGTCGGTCTTGCCATATTTTTTCCCGATTGCGGCAGGCAGATTGTGCTCCGTCTTATTGATTGTAAGCAGAATGGCATCCAGCAGATACTGGCGGCCTACGGCCTTCGGACTGATGCCTATAAGATCCAGCTCGGCGGAAATTCTTCGGATAAGCCGCTTTTCCCGCATCATAGGTGTCTCTGCCTGTGTACTGTCCAAAGAAGCCCTGCCGGTGCGGCTTTGTATGGTATCCTTGATCATGTGGAGAAACTCAAGAACACTTTTGGCGGAGTAATCCGTCTGATGCTTGGTAAAAATAAAATCAGCACCGAGCTTTCTTGTGGCCTCAAGGGTAACGGCACTGGAATTGTTCGTAGTAATCAAAACATAAGGAGGCCGGGGCAGAGCCAGCTCCTTCATGGACTGCAGAACATTGAGGCCGTTTCCGCTTCCGGCATGAAGCTCCAGATCCAGAATCAGACAGTCGGGAACGGTATCCTGTATAAGCCGTACGGCCTGATCCGCATGGGCCGTAATACCTGCCAGCTCAATATCATCCATGGACTCCGCAGCGTCTGTCAGCTCCTGACAGGAACGGGGGTCATCTTCCACAATTAAAATCGTTAAAGGTCTTTCCTTACTCATTCTCTCACCGCCATATTCTTTTTTCCATTATATAACAAAAATCAACTGCGGGCAATCTTTTCCAACAAAAACCAACGAAAATCTACAGCAGAAACAAACAGAGAAAGTCCTTACGATTAGGTAAAATACGTTTTAATAGAGAATTTTGTCTTGAAATATCGTGGAGGAAGCATATGATCAGGCGTATCAAATATGGACTTTTCCTGGCAGGACTGCTTTTCTGCTGCCTGTTCTCGGGCTATTATTTCGGCTATTGTCAGGGAAAGGGCATAGGGCTGGAGGAGGTTCTGCTGCGGAATACGGATCCGGAGATTACGAAGATTGCATACAACCGAACCATAGCAATTGTGAATCTGGATGAGGGAACGCAGCAGGGCGGGCAGGAAAATTACGGCGTCAGGCTAATCGATACCATTACGGATGATGTGGTGATTACCGGACTTGAGGATGCAAGACGGGGAATTGAGAACGGAACCTACAGCGCCTACATGGTGATTCCGGCCGCTTTTTCCGAGAGAATATCCACGATTACCGCCCGACCGGTGAAATCAGAGATTACATATGCTATTGGCAGCAGGCTGGCGGGAGCGGAGCGGGATGAGGTCATCTACCGCATGGAATCTATTTTCCGATTATTCAATAACAATCTGAGTAAGGTATATCTTTCGTCTGTTCTGGCGGCATATCACAAGGCACAGGACTCAGCGTCCTCCATTATATCCAATGATACGGAAGATATGGAGCTTCTGCTTCAGGTGAGGGGAGAGGACTTGATAGAATACATTGAAACGCCGGAAGTTACCATTGTGGATAATGAGATCTCCGAGCTGGATCTGACTGATCACTATACAAAAAATTCCCAGACTGTAGAAGAGATTCATACGGCATACCAGGACTTCAATGAAAAAGGAGCGGAGGCAATGGAGAGTCTGAAGGAAGGCTTTGACCGGACGTCGGAAACCATCGGAGAGCTTAAGGAAGAGCTGGAAGCAATGGGGGAGACGATGAAGAATTATGCGGATACGCCCTGGGATGATTCGGAGCAGGCGGCGAGAGAGGATGCGCTTTATCAGGCAGGAAAGGCGGCGCTGACCGGCGTACCGGACACGGAGGGGGACGGTTCAGGAGACGGAACGGGAGGCAGCGGAACAAAGGAAGAGGGAACCGGGGACAATGGAGCGGACGGGGATGAAACCGGAGGCGATGGAACAGAGGGGGACGGAGCCGGAGGAGACGAAACGGAAGAAGAGCAGACAGAAGGCATATTAACCGCCTACAACACATCCCTGCAGGAAAAGCAGAAGGAGCTGTTGACAGGATTTTTAAACCAGCTCCGCAGCGATTCGGGTCTGCCCGGGCAGGACAGACAGGAAGTTTATATAGAAGAATTCTTAAATAAGCAGGCCGCTTTTCCGCTGATCGATATTGGAGCGGTGGAACAGGAGATAGACAGTCTGATTCAGACGGCTAAGGACAGCCGTACCCTGCGGAATGAGGAGATAGAAGGAAGGCGGGAAACCTGGGAGCAGATCCGGGAGCGCATGGAAACCTTACGGACATCCTACGAGGAAGTTGATGCGGCCAATGAAGAGACAAGAGCCGCCATGACCTCCTTTGATATGGCATCCTTCATTGATGAAGGGGTAATCAGTGATTATCTCATGCAGATAGAGGACAACTTGAGAGATGTGGAGACAAAGGTAAGCGATCAGATCTTCGACTACGAGGATTATGTATCCGATGTCTATGAAGCTGCGGACAACGACATCCGCTCCTTTGAGGAGGAGATTGCCAGAGGGCAGGAGCAGTCGGAGGAAAAGCTGAATCAGGGTCTGGAGGAAGCGAAAAACTCACGACAGGAAAACAACGAAAATAATCTCCGCCTTCTGAACGAACTTATCGTGCAGATGCCGTATACGCGGATAGGAGAGGTAGAGAACCGGGAGGTATATGACTTTATCGCGGAGCCGGTTCTTACGAACAACCGCTCGGCGGCGCAGGCGGCCGTTCGGGAGCAGGAAGGCCTAAGACCGGAGACCGTAGTTTCTCTCTCTGTCTTCTGTGGCTTTATTCTGCTGCTGGGGGGAGCCCGGCTTGCATTTTGGAGGCGGAGGAAGATGACGGAACAGTGGGAGTAAAGGGATAACGGCTGTGATTTCACAGATAGTTATAAATACAAAGGAAGGAGGCAAACCCGAATGTTAAGATTGGATTATGAGGCGCTTGCGGACGCGTCAAGGACATTGATTGAGCAGGGAGATATTTTTGAGGACTGCATCAACACCATGACGAATACAGTCAACGGCCTGCCTGATATTTGGGAGGCGGAGACGTGTGACCGGTATGTGGAGCAGTACAACGACGCCAAGGTTACATTGAATGATGTCCGGAATCTGATTCAGGAAATGGCGGAGCAGATGCAGAAGATTTCCGATAACTTCAGAGAAGCGGATGCGGATATGGCCGGCCAGATGTAGGCCGTATGGAGGAGCCGCAGGACATGTGCCGCGGCTCCTTTGTCATAAAAAGGCTTCGGTTTTTATAACGGGAAAGGGATTTGCAGAGATGGAAGAGGAATACGGAGGCCGGGAAGAATGGAAGGGACAGAATACGGAGCAGACGGAATTTGAGCTGAATATGGATATTCTGGATGAACAGACAGGCACCTCCACAACATTGGGAGATCAGTATGGCTACAATGTGTTCTCAGAGGAATTTCAGGAGAGCATTGCAAGATATGAGGAAAAAAAGGAACAGGAGCAGGAGACATACATCCGGCAGGTATTCGGGCAGGAGCGCAGAAACGATATCGAGGAAGCGTTTGAGGCTGTATTTTCCGCGGAGACGCCGGTGATTGTAAAGGCGGAGTACCGGGAGGAAGACGGGGACATCAGAAGCCTTGGTTTTACCGCCGGCTTTGTGCTTATCGGAATGTTTCTCACGGGAATCCTTCTGTTCGGCTTTCAAAGGATGCGAAAGGAGCGGCGTGGGCATGCGGTTGATTCTTACGGTGATTGGACCAAATAAGAAAAAATATGATATTCAGGTGGACAGCAGGCAGCATATCGCCACCACCCTTCGGGTACTGGATGAGAATCTGGCGGAGCTTGCGGGGCGGCTGCGGGATGTAAGGGTGCGGGTGAAAAGCAGCGGCCGCATTCTTGAGCCCCGGAATACCTATGAGGAGGAAGGAATCTATACGGGAGATGAGCTTACCCTCAGCCCCATAGAGGAGTCCGCGCAGAATACAGGCAAAGGAGAGACACGAAGATGAGTGAAGAAGCAAGGAAAACAGAAGAGGGGCGGCTTCGTGAGACGCGCAAAAAGTCGGAGATGGTCTGCAGCACGGCCTTTGATCTGGGGAAGCTTGCGGCGCCCATACCGTCCCTTCTTCCCGTTGCTTACGAAGAGCATTTGGAGGACATCACGTTTACCTATGATATCCGAGGGATGAAGACGGCCGGAGAGATTGTGCGGGAGAGCCGGGAAAAGCAGTATCAATTTCTGATCAACCTTCAGCGGCTGGAGGAGATCTGGGAGCATTACCGCATTTCCCTGACTATGGATAATCTCTATTATGACGAAAATCAGATTCCCTGGGTCAGACACCGGGATCTTTACGGCCAGGGCGTGCAGGCGGATCCGGAGGAATATCTGTTTTTATATAAGGCGTTTGTCGGGGGAATTCTGGGAAAGCGTTTCAGCGTGGAACAGATACAGGAGAGCGGCCTGGAGATCCTGAGAAAAGAAAAATTCTTTCAGGTATACAATAAGGCAAAAAGCGGCGTGGAGCTTGCACAGCTTCTGCGCGGTCAGAAGGCTCTTTATGAAGAGAAGCAGCAGAAATCGCGGATACAGGTGTCAAGGGCGGGAAACCGGGTCAGGACAGTGCTGGCGGTGGCGGCTCCTATTCTGCTGGCAGTAAGCCTGGGAGCGCTGATCTATGAGAACCGCTATGTCATTCCCTTCCAGGAGAGCGTGATAGCGGGCTCCCAGGCATATATCGGCGGCGATTATGTGGGATGCATAGACAGTCTGAAAAACGTAAGCCCGGAGGCTATGGACACAAGCACAAAGTACATTCTCGCCGTGTCCTATGCCCGAAGCGAAAGCCTTAAGCGGGAGGAGATGGCGGATATCATATCGAAGCTGTCGCTCTACAGCAGCGAGAAGGAACTGGAATACTGGATTGCCCTGGGAAGAATGGATATGGTGAGGGCGGAGGATCTGGCACAGTCCATGTCCGATGACCGATTGCTTTTGTATGCCTATATGAAGGAGCTGAGCCAGCTGGAAAGCGACACCTCCATGCCGGGAGAGGAGAAGCAGTCCCGCATCAATACGCTGGAGGGAGCCATCAAGAGCCTGGGCGAAAAATATACAACGGATAAATAGGGGAGACGGGAGACGATGAAGAAGGAAGCACGGACCTATGAACGAAAGCAGGAATTCTGGATCACGGGAAGGAAGGGGAGCGCCTATGGAGACATATTTCTTCCTGTGGGAGAACTGGAGATTCATGTGACAGGCAGCCGCCTGGAATGTTCACACCCGGAAGAAGTGAGAAAAAACGGAAGCCCGCTTAAGGACGGGGAAGCTTTGCTGGAGAAGGGGGATTGTGTTACTTTCGGGGATTACGGGATCACCTTTTATGAGAAGGTATTGGAATTGCAGGGAGACCTGACGGACTGCACCATACGTCTCATTGAGACCCGGGGCGAGGCAAAGCGCTTTGAGGGCTTCCCTTATTATAAGCGCTCACCCAGAATCATCTACCGGATAGAGGGAGAGCGGATAGAGGTCAAGGCTCCTCCGGAAAAAAGGTCTATGGGCAAAGGGGGAATTCTCCAGATGATTGTGCCCACCTTAAGCACGACTGCGTTCACTGTGCTTATGGGAATTATGCTGAAGAGAGGGCCTTACGTCTATATGAGCGTGGGCATGACAGTAATTACCCTCTGCTTTTCCATCCAGAGCTTTTTTGTCCAGAAAAAGGAGATACGGGAGGAAAACAAAAAGCGGGAGGAGATCTACCAGGCATACCTTCTTAAGATCCGCAGGAGGATACGGGAGGCGCGGAAAAAGGAGAGGGAGGCCATGAATTATCAGAATCCCAGGCCCCTGGCTCTGGCGGATATGGTTCTTCACGACAGCAGCCGTCTCTATGAGAGAAGCCTCCTGGACGATGATTTTCTCCAGGTCAATCTCGGCTACCGGCAGGGAGGCTCCCAGGTGACGGTAAGCTTCGCCAAGGATGATTTGGAGCCGACACAGGATGAGCTGTTGAGAACAGCCAGAGAGATTCCGAAGGAATATGCCGCGATACGGGGAATTCCCGTTCCAATCGATCTGAAACGGGCCAACCTGGGAATCGTGGGCAGCAAGGAAAACGTACACGAACAGCTGAAATACCTTTTGCTTCAGCTGACCTTCTTTCAGAGCTACCGGGATCTGCAGATCGTATTTCTGCATCACGAGGCATACCGGGAGAGGTTCTCTTATGTGCGCTGGTATCCTCATCTGAGGCTTCAAAGCATGAATGTGTGCGGGGAGATCTGCACGGATCAGGCGCGGGATCAGATTCTGGGCGGTCTGCAGCAGATCTTAAAGGAGCGCAGGCAGAAGCTCCAGGAGGAAAAGCAGGAAACGCTGTTCTCCCCCTATTATCTGTTTCTCATTGACGAGCCGAAGCTGATACTGAACCATGCCATTATGGAATATCTCCAGACCGAGCAGAGGAATCTGGGCTTCACCCTTATCTACACCACGGATCAGCAGGAGAATCTGCCGGAAAATATCCGTACCATCTGCATATTGGACAATGCCGCGGACGGAAGGCTGCTGCTGGAGGAGGGTGTTCGGAAAAACAGAAGCTTCGACGTAGCGGGGATGAAGGGCATCGACACGGAGGCCGCTTCCCGGGCATTGAGCGCCGTTATTCATGAGCAGGGAATCAGCAGCAAGATACCGGAGGCCATCACCTTCTTTGATATGTACAAGGTAGAGCATCCCCAGGAGCTGAACATCCGGGAGCGCTGGAGGAGCCACGAATCGCACAAATCCCTTGCGGTGCCCCTGGGCGTCCGGGCGGAGGAGGATTATGTGGAGCTGAACCTGCATGAGAAGGCTCACGGACCCCACGGACTGGTGGCGGGAACCACCGGCTCCGGCAAGTCGGAGACCGTTCAGTCCTATATCCTGTCCCTGGCCGTGAACTTTCATCCCCATGAGGTGGGCTTTCTCCTGATTGACTATAAGGGCGGCGGCATGGCCAATCTCTTTGCGAAGCTGCCCCATCTGCTGGGAACCATCACCAATCTGGACAAGGCGGAGAGTATGCGGGCTATGGCCTCCATCAAGAGCGAGCTGTCCCGCAGGCAGCGGATCTTCGGGGAGAACAATGTCAACCATATCAACGGCTACAACAAGCTGTACAAGCTGGGCAAGGTAGAGGAGCCCCTGCCCCACCTGTTTCTCATCAGTGACGAGTTCGCGGAGCTTAAGAAGGAGCAGCCGGACTTTATGAGTGAGCTGGTGTCCGCGGCCCGTATCGGCCGAAGCCTTGGCATCCATCTGATACTGGCCACACAGAAGCCCTCCGGCGTGGTGGACGATCAGATCTGGACCAACAGCAAGTTCCGCCTGTGCCTGAAGGTGCAGAATGCGGGGGACAGCAAGGAGATGCTGAAGACACCGGACGCCGCCAATATCACCCAGGCCGGCCGTGCCTATCTGCAGGTGGGAAATAATGAGATCTACGAATTGTTTCAGTCCGCCTGGAGCGGCGCATCCTATGGGGGAACGAAGACCGAGGAGGAGAAGGAGGACGATCGCGTTTACCTCGTCAATGAGCTGGGACAGGGCGAGCTGCTCAACCGGGATCTCAGCGGTCCGGCCGCAGGCACACAGATCAAGGCCACTCAGCTGGACGTGACGGTGGAGCATCTGGCCCAGGTCTACGGGGAGGAGCATGCTGCGGAGGTCAAGAAGCCCTGGCTGCCGCCTCTTGGCGCTATGCTGGAATCCCCCTACACCAAGGAGGTACGTGACAGCGCATCCTTTGAAAAGGGTGATTATACCCTGGGGCTTGGAATGATCGATGTCCCGGAGGAGCAGCTTCAGGAGGAATACACGCTGGATCTGATGAAAAACGGCCATCTGCTGTACATGGCGTCCGGAGGCTATGGAAAAACCATGCTTCTGACCCAGATCATTTTGGGCCTGTCCATGAAAAATGCCGTCAAGAACCTGAATTTTTACCTGATCGATCTGGGAAACAGCGCCCTGATTCCCCTGCGGGGGCTTCCCCACGTGGCGGATTACATGGGCCTGGATGATACGGAGAAGCTGGAGAAGCTTCAAAAGTTAATCCTACAGGAGATCAGCGATCGCAAACGCCTTCTGGCAAAGGCTATGGCCCAGAACATCCATGTCTATAACGAGAGCCAGAAGGAGCCCCTTAAGGTTCTGGTGATTGCGGTGGACAACTACGATGTCATAGGGGAGCTGGGAGATGCCATGACAAGCTTCCTGCAGAAAACGGCCCGTGACGGAGCCGGACTCGGCATCTATCTTCTGGTCACCATGACGCGGGACAGTGTGATGCGGGCGGCTACAAAGGGAAACTTCAAGGAGCGTCTGGCAGGCTTCAACTTCGTGGAGGGAGAGAACAGCGGCTTCATCGGAAGAAGCCAGATAAAGCTTCCTGAGGATAAGAAGGGAAGGGCGCTGGTGAAGCAGGACGGAATCAATCTGATGCAGCTCTACGCGCCGGTGCCCTGTGAGAGCGAGCTGGCCTACAATGAGCTTCTCAAGGAGCGGATCCGCGAAGTGGCGGAGGCCAGTACCGAGGAGCGGGCCAAGGGAATCCCCACATTGCCGGAGAAGCTGTATTATGAGATGCTTCCCCAGTATCCCGGATACGGGGAGTCTGTGGGAAGGCTTCCGGTGGGAATTGATGTGGAATCACTGGAGGTAAAGTATCTGAACCTTCAGGACGGCCCGGGTCTGGTATTGGGAGGCCCGGAAAGCGGCAAAACCAATACGGTGCGGACTCTGTTGAAGCAGGCGGCCGGTGGGGAGATCTATATTTTTGACAATCAGGAGGGGCGGCTCCGCTCTTATGAAAGCCCGGGGCGGATCTTTTATGCCAATACAAAGGAAGGCGCGGAAGAAATGCGGGAGAAGCTTTTACGGCTTGCGGACGAGCGGAGGGAGGAGTACGAGGAAGCCAGAATTGATGATGTTACTTTGTCGGTAAAGGATTTTTCCGCCGCACAAAAGCCGATCTACATAGTCATAGATTCCATTCAGGAGATCCTGGAGCTGACGGGAGACAAGGCTGCTCTGGATCCGCTGCGGGATGTACTGAAGTACGGATTCTATCTGTTGGTTACATCCGATAATAAGATTCGCAAGACCATCGGCTGTGAGTTTATCAATCTGCTCCTTTCCTCCAATGAAGCCCTTATTCTGGGCAGCATGAGGGAGCAGAAGCTGACAACAAGCTATAGTATCCGGGAGGATAATAAGGATATTGCGAAGGGCTATTATTACCGCCGGGGAGAGGCGCAGAAGATACAATTGATAGAAAATCCGCAGGAAGGAGGCTGAGAAAATGTCAATACAATCATTACGAAACCAGATTGAGGAGACGGAAGATAAAATCCGTGAGTGCCGGGAGGCACAGCAGAAGGTTGAGCATGTGCGGGGAATTACGCAGCCCAAGAAAACAAACTGGTGGTTCAGCTACCGGGCTCTCAAAAACAACGAAGAATTGAGAAATGTAAAAAAGGAGGAGGTTTTTGAGGGGGAGATGGCGGACGCCCTGAAGCAGAAGGTAGCGGAAACCGGACAGAGAATTGAGGAGGGCCTGGATAAGACGGAGAACCTTCTCACCGCATTGAAAAAGCAGATAGACAACCTGAAACGCAAGATAGAGGAGCTGGAGGCCCAGAAGAGGCGTCTGGAACAGGAACTGGCTAGGGAGATTGAGCGCGAGAGGGCCAGAGCGGCCCGGGCGTCGGCAGGAAGAAGAGAATAATCGGGAGGGAGCACAATGGCAGTAACAGGAATCCGGGAGGATGAATACGACAATCTGCTTGTAAATATGCAGGCGATTCATGAAAATATCATTCAGATGATTCAGGATGTGACAAAGCAGATTACGGAGCTGAACCGCTCCGAGGGCGGCTTTTCCGTCAACCAGGTAAGTGACAAGATAGACCTTCTTGTTGGGGAGCTTACGAATATGAGCAGCAGTATGCAGACAGCCTTTGATGCGGGAGAAACCATAGTGAGAAGCTTTCGGGATGCCATAGATAATTATGACACCTGTTGTTAGGAGGGGACAATATGGATAATATCAGGATCAATTATGAGACGGTGAGCTCTGTGATAGGGAGCTTAAAGCAGGCCGTTGCCGGCAGTCAGTCGGAGCTGGAGGGCCTCTATGAGACGGCGGCCACGGCAATCGAGGAGTATAAGGGCGAGGAAGCGGAGGCATTGCGGGAGGTACTCAGAGCAGAAAAGGAGCTGATGGAGGAAGCATGTACCTTTCTTCAAAAATTTGCGGAAAGTATACAGTTTGTGACTGATGAGCTGAATACATTGGATAATTCAGGGGCCTCCCACATGGCAGGCCTGAAAAGGGGGTATCTTAAATGAACCGAATCTTCGAAGAATCCGGAATCGAACAAATCTGCACCGATATTACAAAGATCCTGAAGGAGTCCCAAACCTATATAGAGGAATTGGAATCCATCTCCAGCCAGGCGGAAGGAGCGGAAGGGGAAGTGCCCTCCTATGTTCCAAGGGCCGGTATCTCCGCTGCCAGCAGCTCTCTTAAGAGCAGCCTCTCCTCCGCCGGCGAGGAGATAGAGCGGACCGTAAATAAGCTGGAAAACTGCCGCATCCGGGGAACTGGGCTGATTCCGGCGGCGGACCGGCAGTACGCCGCCCAGACCAGAGAGCTGGCGGAACAGCTCCGAAACCTGAAAGAAGCTATGGGGCAGCTGAACGAATTCCTGGCAGATGTGCCCCTGCATACGGATTATACCGTATTTGACGCCCAGCTTGCAATAACAAGGGGCAAATGTGAAGCGATCCTGAAGGATGCAAAGAAGGCCCTGGACACCCTGCTGGCCAATGTAAAGGGAGCGGAGACCATCAGCCAGATATTCAGCCGTGACCCGGTAAACCTAAGCACTGGAAACTTCATCTACGACCGGACGGATTTGGAGATCGGTGGAAGCCGCCCCTTTGCCTTCGGGCGCTTCTACAACTCTGTAAACCACCGCACAGGCGTACTGGGCCGTGACTGGAACCACACCTATGAGGTATTTCTGGAAAAGGAAGAAAGCACCCTGGTCCTGGTGCTGGAGCAGGGAAAAGAAGAACGGTTCCTGCGTACTCCCGAGGGGGCATATGTATCCCTGTATCAAAGCAACGGAGAGCTTTCGGAGACGGAGGAAGGATTTCTCTACGAGACAAGAGGCCGGGAGAAATACCTGTTTGACAGGGAGGGGAGGTATCTCAAAAAGGAATATCCGGACGGGAGCGGCATATCTCTGTATTACGAGGAGGATTCAAAGGAACAGGGAAGCAAGCGCGTGGCAAAGATAGAGAAAAGCACAGGGGAGTATTTTGTGCTTTTTTACGATGGAGCGGGATACTTAAGCCGTGTGGAGGACCATGCGGGAAGAAGCATCACCTACCGCGTGGAGAAAGGACAGCTTATGTCCGTAAGCACCCCGGCGGGAGGTATGTTTTCTTATGAATACGGTCCGGAGGGAAAGCTTAGGAGCGTCACAAACCCCAGAGGGATCACCACCGTGGAGAACACCTTCGACGAGAGGATGCGTACCGTGCGGCAGACCTTCCCGGACGGAAGCAGCATGAGCTACGCCTACGACGATAAAAAGCGGACGGTGGAGCTGACGGAGCGCAACGGAGCCAAAACCACCTATGTCCACGATGAAAAGTTCCGTGATATCCGGCATACGGACAGCGAAGGGACAGAGAGCTTTGAGTACAACAAGCGGAACCAGAAGACCCTCCATGTGGACAAGCTGGGCCGGAAAACTCAGTACGGCTACGATGAAAAAGGGAACCTGACCCGAGTGATCAACGCCCTGGGAATCAAGACGGAGATCCGGTACGGGGAAGGGGATCGTCCGGTAAGCATCCGCATTGACGGTCAGGAGAAGATCCATTATGCTTATAATGAGGCCGGGGATATAGAGGAAGTCCGGGACGCCCTGGGGAACATACATCGCTTCCGCTGCGGGAAGCCGGGGAGACCGGAAGAGATCCTACAGCCAGATGGAAGCCGGGTGCATATCACATACGATGAACGCGGGAATATCCTGGAGCTGAGGGACGCCTTCGGAAGCACCACCCGCTTTGCCTACGACGCTCTGAACCGGGTAACAGAGACCACGGACGGGAACGGGAACCGTACCTGCTATGAGTACGACCCATCGGGAAACATCATCCGGGTAGTGAACGCGGAGGGAGGGGAGAGAAGCTACCGCTATAACGAGAGCGGGAAGGTCACGGAGATCCGGGACTTTGACGGGAGCACGGTAAAGAGGGAATACAACGCCCTGAACCGTCCCTGTAAGCTTACGGACCAGGAGGGAAGGGAGACCCTGCTGTCCTACGACGTGATGTGGAACCTGGCCCGTGTCACAGAGCCGAACGGGGCAAAGACCACCTATATCTACAACGGCCAGAACCGCCTGGAGAGGGTGCGGAAAGCCAACGGAGCCCAGGTGCGTTATGCCTATGATGCGGCAGGGAACCGGACCGGCGTAACGGATGAAGAGGGAAACCGGACAGGCCTTGCTTACGATGCCCTTGGCCGCTTAATCAGGGTAACGGACCCGGAAGGAGCCGAGACGTCCTACGAATACGATGTCATGGGGAACATGACAAAGGTAACGGATGCCTGCGGGAATACGGTTCATTTAACCTATGACGCTATGGGGCGCTTAATCAGGGAAACCAACGCCCTGGGAGAAAGCCGTCACTACACCTACACGGCCCTGGGAAAAGCGGAGAGTGTCACGGACGAGGCGGGAAGGACCATCCGCTATGAATACGAGCCGGGAGGCAGGCTGAAAAAGATCCGTTATCCTGACGGGACCTGGGAAGCCTACACTTACGATGGGAATGGAAATGTGCTGACAAGGACCCGGGAAACAGGCTTCGTTCAAAGCTATATCTATGACAGTTTGGATCGGATAATCGGAATCAGGGGAAGCGGAGGGGAATCCAAGACCTATGCTTACGATGCGGTAGGCAACGTTATCCGTATGACGGACGGCCTGGGGAACAGCACCCATTACGAATACACCCTGACGGGTTGCTTGAAAAAAGTAATGGACGCCCTGGGGAACGAGACGGAATACGGCTATGATGTCTGTGATCGGTTAATTGAGATCCGGCAGTATGGGGAATTCGGAAATACGGAAGAAAACAAATCAGATAAGGCCGTATCAGGGTTAGAACCAGATCCTTCCATAGACCATGAATTATTGGAAGCCCAGGAGCATAACCGGGAGTCAAGGTCCTGCCAGATTACAAGATACGAGAGGGATCTTTCCGGCCAGGTAACGAAGATCACGGACGCCCTGGGCCATGAGGAGCATTACACCTACGGAAAGCGTGGAGAGCTGCTGTCGAAGCTTGACAGGGATGGTTATCTTACCGCCTACGGCTATACGGAGAAGGGAGACATAAACCGAATTCAATATGCGGACGGAAGGGAGGTCCGCTTGTCCTACAATCCCTTACGCCAGCTGGAGGAGCTGGAGGACTGGCTTGGGATTACCCGGATAGAGAACGATGCATTGGGAAGGGCGGTAAAAGTAAGCTATCCTGAAGGAGAGACCGTCACCTATACCTACGGAAAAGCCGGGGAGCGAACGGGCCTGACCTATCCGGACGGAAGAACCGTAACCTACGGCTATGATGAGCTGCTCCGCCTGACCGAGCTAAGAGACGGGGAGCAGAGCATCCGTTATGCCTACAATGCTCTGGGAAGGCTGGAAGAAAAGCGATTCCCGGGAGGAATCACAAGCCGCTACACTTACGACGATCAGGGGCGAATAGAGAGCCTCACCCACAGTGACCGGGAGGGAATCCTAGATGCTTATGCATATAAGTACGACATCCTGGGAAACAAGACGGCTATTGAGAAGCAGAGGAGGGAGTTAAAGGAAGAGAGCGGAAGCTACGCCTACGGCTACGACACCCTGGGAAGACTAAGCAGTGTCACCAAGGACGGGACACTGCTTCGAAGCTATGCCTACGATGCCTTCGGGAACCGGACAGGGCTAAGGGAAGGGGAAAGAGAGACCAGATATACTTATAATGCGCTAAATCAGTTGGTGAGCCTGACGGACGGGGAAACAACGGAGAAGTATGCCTATGATAAGAGAGGGAACCTGACGGAGCATCTAAGGAACGGAGCTCTGGTCAATCAATACCTGTATGGAGCCTTAAACCGCCTGGAAAAAGCAGTGAACGGGGAGGGCATTGAGGCATCCTATCAGTATAATGGCCTTGGATACCGCACGGGAAAGAGAATCAGAGAATCCCTGCCCGATCCGGAAAAGCAGGTACGCTATACTATCGACCTGACCCGTCAGTACCATAACCTGCTCCAAAAAGAGGAAGAAGAAGAGATCTTAAGCTTCCTGTGGGACGGAGGAGCCGCAGGGATGCGAAGGACAACAGCGGGAGGAGCGGAAACGGAAGGGATGCGGCCTGAAAAGCCGGAATACTATCTCCGGGATGATCTTGGAAGCCCAATTCGGTTATTAAGCGAGAATGGAGAGCTGACGGAGAGCTATGGGTATGACGAGTTTGGCCGGGATCTTTACGGGAACCAGGGAGAGGTGCAACCCTTTGGATATACGGGGCATCAGTATGACAGGGTATCCGATACATATTTTGCCCAGGCGAGAGAGTATGTGCCGGGTATGGGGCGGTTTGTGGAGACGGATCTTCTAAAAGGAAATATTGTAAATCCTAAAACAATGAACAGTTATGAATATTGTTTAGCTCAGCCATTGGATTTTATCGATTTAAATGGAATGGATCGAAAAGCTGCCAGAGAGTATATGGAAGAGCATGGCGGCCCTGTAAACGGGACAGACGAGCCTAATTATAATCCGGAATATCCCAGATTTGAAAATAATTGTGCAAATTTTGTTTCCCAAACGCTGGTGGCAGGCGGAGTGGAAATGAATGAGGATTGGAGAATATCCGAAGAACCGGTGCCTGTGTATCTTCGTTTCTATACCAAAACAACATTGGCGTTGTTAAACAGACTGGGATATGATGACGTATACTATGGAAATAAATACCTGTATACGGGGACCTGGTCCGTGGCGGAAAAACAATACCAATATTTCAGTGATCCTCAAAATGGATATATCAATGGAGAGGTGATTCATATTAATAGTGTAGAAGAGCTTTTGGCTGCAGGAAAAACCGGAGGAATTCAAACGGGAGATCTGCTATATTGGGCCTGGTTTGAAAATACGATTACCCATGCAACCGTGATTTCAAAAGTGGAGAATGGGGATATATTTTTTTCGGGGAATACTTCAGCAAAGTTTGATCGATTAGTGAAAGACTATTTAGAAAGGTATGAAGGAGGAATTTATATTATAAAACTTAAGGACGAAATTTATGGAGAAAGCAATGTGTGTGATATGAATTAAAAAAGGAAAAGCCGGAGGAGATATGAAGCATAAAATGGCAGTAATAGGGGTAGTGATTTTAATTGTGATTATAGTAATTCCTAGAAGTAAAATTTACAAAGAGTTTCGGGAAGAAGCACAGCGAAAGGAGAGGGTTCAAAAATATCTGCCTGAAATACAAGAATTGATACTATATTTTGAAGATGTATTAAATGGGAGAATTTTGATAGAAGATGAAGAACACCTTATGTGGATATATGCATTCAATAAAGAAGTATATAAGGATGCGGTCAAACAGGAGGGGATGATTTCTGTTTGGGATATTGATATGGATGAGACAAGGGGAAAGGCGATCGTAGATATGAGATGGAACCATGTATTATATGACGCTGCAGGAAAGGCCATAAGTTGGGGTGGCGATTGGGACAGGATTATGATTGAGAAAAGGAATGGCGATTGGGTAATCATAGATATCAAGGCGAGAATACCAAGCAGTGCGGAGCTTAAGCTCGAACCTTAATGAAACAGTTATAAATCCCCCGGTAGAGCTGGGGAGACTACCAGATGCATGATAAAAACCTCCGTTGTATAATGAGCCCAGGTGCGCTATGCCTATGATGCAGCAGGGAACCGGATTGGGGTGACGGACGAGGAGGGGAACCGTACAAGCCTGTCCTATGACGCTCTTGGCCGGCTGATCCGGGTAACGGATCCGGAAGGAGCCGAGACAGCTTACGAATACACCCTGACGGGTTGCCTGAAAAAAGTAACGGACGCCCTGGGGAACGAGACGGAATACGGCTATGATGTCTGTGATCGGTTAATTGAGATCCGGCAGTATGGGGAATTCGGAAATACGGAAGAAAACAAATCAGATAAGGCCGTATCAGGGTTAGAACCAGATCCTTCCATAGACCATGAATTATTGGAAGCCCAGGAGCATAACCGGGAGTCAAGGTCCTGCCAGATTACAAGATACGAGAGGGATCTTTCCGGCCAGGTAACGAAGATCACGGACGCCCTGGGCCATGAGGAGCATTACACCTACGGAAAGCGTGGAGAGCTGCTGTCGAAGCTTGACAGGGATGGTTATCTTACCGCCTACGGCTATACGGAGAAGGGAGACATAAACCGAATTCAATATGCGGACGGAAGGGAGGTCCGCTTGTCCTACAATCCCTTACGCCAGCTGGAGGAGCTGGAGGACTGGCTTGGGATTACCCGGATAGAGAACGATGCATTGGGAAGGGCGGTAAAAGTAAGCTATCCTGAAGGAGAGACCGTCACCTATACCTACGGAAAAGCCGGGGAGCGAACGGGCCTGACCTATCCGGACGGAAGAACCGTAACCTACGGCTATGATGAGCTGCTCCGCCTGACCGAGCTAAGAGACGGGGAGCAGAGCATCCGTTATGCCTACAATGCTCTGGGAAGGCTGGAAGAAAAGCAGTTCCCTGGAGGAATGACAAGCCGCTACGCCTACGGATACTGTCATCCGTCAGATTAAAGCAGTGGAAAAGATTGATGATGTGATGGATACAGTAGATGATGTTGCAGACATGGCAGATGATGTGGCTGTTTTTGGGGATATAGAGGGTGGTTCAGATGCAATTCAAATAGGAAAAATGGACTTAGATGCATTAAGAAACAAGTTAGGTGTTCCTGAAACAGATACAATTGCCGTAGGGAAGACAGATGTTAAAGGTCTGGAAAATATAATTTTTGAGGGACAATCGCCTAAAGTAAGAAACGAAGCTGGGTTACCAGATTTAGATGAAATATGGGCTGGAAGAAACATCAAAGCACCAGGAACTAATCCGTTATTCATTCGTCATGCGGAAGAAGTATTAGCAAATGATAATGTGAGCCCTGGAGTGCTAAAACAATTGAGTTTGAAATATCCTAATCCTCGCATAGAAGTAACATCTGAGATATTACCAGATATTAAGGTCACCGGTAATAGTAGTTTTATAATTCAAAATGGAAAATATGTAGAATAGAGGGACAAATATGGATATAACAAAATTAGAACAAAAAACCAAATGTACCTTTGCTATCAAGTTGGCGGAAAAGGCATCTTTATATTTACAAGAAAGTAGTGCAAAGGATTTAATAAATGAAGCTATAGAGGCTAGTTGGAAGTGGGTACATACAGAAGAAAATCTAGGAGAAGTATTATATAATTTCTTGGATAATGAAGAAAATGGATTTACATTATTTCAAGAAATAGAGGAAGATGAAAAAAAAATAAGTGCGTGGAACTGTATTATAGATACTGTTGCATATATATCGAGAGCGGCATACAAAAAAGAAGGAGTAAAATATTTACCAGAACCTATTGAAATTGTTGATGATAATATTTTCACACATATGGTGCATAGTTTAATTTTGTGTGACAGTATGGAACGTGAATATATTGAAAAGGTATACCAAAAGTGTTTGGAAAAAGTTGAATAGGTTATTCTGGAATCGAAATAAAAATTATAGACGATCCTGAATTGGTAGGATCTGGTTTTCTTGGCTATACGAAACCAGGAGGCCAAGTAGTTGAATTATATCCGGATGCATTTAAAAATCGTGAGACATTACTTAAAACTCTTGGACATGAAAGAATTCATATAATGCAAAATGTATTATATGGGCCACCAAAAGATAGCATTACATGTGGCTTGTTTGAGGTTGCTGCTACACAATCAGAAACTGATTGGTGGAATTACTATAAATCTATAAGTGGAGGTAATTAAATGTTTAATGATTGGTTAAAGTTATTAAAGCAATTGTCTAAAAATAATTATTCAACGAAAGATTTTATCTGTCCGGAATGTGGTCAGAAAAGTGTTGAATATATATATGTTGGTGATCCAATAACGAATATTGGATATTTACCTATTTGGTGTAAAAGCTGTAATAAGGGAATACAAATTAGTAGAGTTGAAATACCCAAAGAAGCTAAAATGATAGAATTTAGTGATTTAGAAAGTATAAAAAAGACTATACCTAATTTTAATCAGATTATTCCAAAATAAAAATGCAAAAATTTAGCATACTGACACATTTATATTTGGATAAATAGTTTTTTCAATATATGCCACTTCGTGTTATGATAAAAGAAAACGGCGGTGATCCTTATGGCAAGACCTAAAGTATATTCGATCAATTTAACTGATGAAGAACGCTCGAAGCTTAACAAAACAATCAAAAATAAAACCACCTGCAAGACAGTCCTGAAACTGTAGCCTGCATGGAGGATGTTCTGGACCTCTATGAGATGCCATACAATCCTGATGTTCCGGTAGTATGTATGGATGAAAAACTTTACCAGCTGTTGGGCGAAGCCCGGGAACCACTGCCGACGCGCCCGGGAGATACCCGGAAGACCGATTCCGAATATGTCAGAAACGGCACATGCAGTATATTTGTGTTTGTTGAGCCGCTGGGGGCATAAGGCATATAAGTGGCCGTGAATACCGTACCGCAACCGACTGGGCTGAGGAAATCAAATATCTTGTAGATACCAGCTACCCTGACAAACAGAAAATCATACTTGTCACGGACAATCTCAATACTCATGCCATAGCTTCTCTGTATAAGACTTTTCCGACTCATGAGGCACGCCGGATCGCCGGAAAACTGGAGATTCATTATACCCCAAAGCACGGAAGCTGGCTGGACATGGCAGAGATAGAGCTTAATGTCATGACACGACAATGTCTTTCGCAGAGGATAGCAGGTATCAACGAACTCCGGCAGGAACTGGCAGCATGGAAAACAGATCGTAACCGCACCGGCACAAACATCTGCTGGCACTTTACGGCATATAATGCCAGAGAGAAACTGGTATCCTTGTATCCAAAGTTTGAGGCACCAGTTTCGGAATAGGAAACAAGTTTACTTAAATATAAACGTGTCAATACACTGGAACGGGTATTAATGTTAAATTTGCTTCGGAAGGAGATATGTATATTTTAGAACAATTTCATCAAACACAAAGCGTTATTTTGGATAGTCAAGGTAATTTTGATATATTTGAAATAGGAGATTGAAATGCAGAAAAATAATCAGAGGAAAATAGAAAAAGAATTTCAAAAGGCATTGGCAATTGAATATGTGAAGAATTATTGTATAGAACATAATTTGTCACTTTCCAAATTGCAAACACAGAGGTTTGTATTGTCAGGAAATGAATGTGCATTTGCACAACGGAGTGATGAAAAACCAAACGGTTTAATTAATGATGGAGACACAATGCCAAAGGTCACATTAGTAATTAAGTTTGAAGATAATCAGCTAAGAATTGAGGAAACAGAATATACAAAGGTTTTAGAAGAAAAAATTAATAGAGAAGATTAAAACTAATAAAGAAAAATAGTAAGGAAATATATAAGTTATAGAACAAATTTTTGGTTTGTATCATCTACAATTAAAAAGAGGTCGGTTTTATTAACAATCATAAAGGAAGCAAATTTATACAGTATCATATAGATGAAAGATATAAGTATTACAGCTTTCGATATCTTTCGTTAGGAGAACAATAAAAATGAACCGAATCTTCGAAGAATCCGGAATCGAACAAATCTGCACCGACATCACAAAGATTTTGGAGCAGTCCCAAACCTATATAGAGGATCTGGAATCCCTCTCCGGATAGGCGGAGGGAGCGGAAGGGGAAATACCCTCCTATGTTCCAAGGGCCGGAATCTCCACTGCCTGCAACTCTCTTAAGAACAGCCATTCAAGTGCGAAGTTTGAGTTATAAATAATTCCTTCACAATATTATAAATTTGAATAATATATTAATCAAATTTATTAATTTGACAAAGCCCTTATTCAATGTTATTCTAATAATTGGAAAAGTAATGGTGTTATTTGCTTTTGCTAAAAGATAAAACAGCAGGAGGGACATACGATTGGAATCTAAGGGGAAAAACTTAGAAGCAGTACAAGCTATGAATCGAAAATTGCTTTTAAAGCTGCTGCAGCAAAACAGCATGTGTTCCAGGGCAAATCTCGCAGCGCAGTCAGGATTGAAGCAGGCGACGATTACAAACATTATCAATGATTTTATTTCCTGGGGGCTGGTGGAAGAAACAGGCCTCATTGAAGGGAATAAAGGAAGAAGGGCAATCGGAATCCGCCTTAAGGATGACAGCTATTATGTAATCGGCATAAGACTGTCCAGAAAATATTTTGAAATTGGCATTTTTACATTTATGGGGGAACTGGTTGGGGAAAAATGCAGACGCGATCTGGTGGAAACACGTCCGGGAGCGGTTATGGATTCCATGCAGAAGATTATAGAGGATATGCTGGCAAAGAATTCCGGGAAACGGGTTGTGGCAATCGGAGTATCTGTTCCGGGTCCTTACTATTTTAATGAGGGCGTTATTGAGACGATTACCAATTTTCGCGGATGGAAAAAGGTTCCCATTATGAGTGAGCTTCAGAAACGTTTTCCGCTGCCGGTTATTATTGATCATGATGCCAATGCCGGTGTATTGGCAGAATGTTCTTTAAAAGTAGATCCGGAGCGGTATCGAACCGTAGTTTATGTGGCAGTTGGACAGGGAATCGGAGCGGGAGTATTCCACAATGGGGATGTCTTCCGGGGAGCTGCGGGCATTGCCGGTGAAATCGGTCATGCCAGTGTGAATATCAACGGACCGCAATGCGAATGTGGAGGAAGAGGCTGCCTGACGTTGTATGTTTCTACAATTACATTTTTAGAACATGTGAATGAGAACCTTAAAAAATTGGGGAGACCGGCGATAGAACATTTTGATGACTTGATTGAAGGAGTCAGGGAGAAGGACGCCGGCATATATCCCGAATTTAAGAGTATGATGCGGTATCTGAGTGCAGGAATTATCAATTTGATTTACAGTTATAATCCGAGTCTGATTATCATTGGGGACGAGATGAGCCATATCGGGGAACAGGTAATCGAAGAGCTTCAGGCCCATATGTCTCAGATTGTTGAGCGGAAGGTTGTTGATCATGCGGAGCTGCGCCTGACATCTTTTCAAATGGATCCGGCATTTGTCGGTGCGGCGGAGCTTGCAATTGATTATACATTTGGACACACGGAATTGCTGCGTAATTAATACTATCAAAAATTATAAAAGAAAAACAAGGAGAAATCTCTCGAGTGCGATGGGGAGGTTTCTTTTTTTATTACCCTCAGTGTCCCTTTGTCCGGTGAGGGTAAAACTGCGCATTGTAATTTTCTGGGAATAATATGTTGCATACATAAGTTAAAAAACAGCTTAAGAGGTTCCGCGAATATTAATGATCAACAAAATATGATAGGCATATTGTATAAAAATCACAGGTTTATTTCTTACAAATTATACAAAAAATGATTTTATTAGTTAAAATAATTAAATAATATATTGACAAAATAAATATGAGCAATTATACTTAAATCAATTAATAAATAAATTGAATTCAATATCTGAGACCTGTCAAAAGGAGCAGATTGAATTAATAAAACTATTACAAATTAAGGAGGAAACAAATGAAAAAGAAAGTATTGGGATTATTGCTTGGCGTATCTTTAGCAGCAGGAGTGATGGCCGGATGCGGAAACAAGGAGCCGGAAACACCGAATACACCTGAGACTGCAGAGGCGTCGGAAGAAGCACCAGCAGACGGAGAAGAACATTATGTATTTGGTTTTACGGAGTGGGTGTCCTGTTCCTTCTTTGATGCGGTATACGAACCTCTTGAAGAGATGATCCTGGCCAACGGGGACACAGTTATTCATTCGGAGGGTAAGGCGGACGCAACCTATCAGGCAAGTGTTGTAGAAGACTTTATTGCCCAGGGTGTTGATTTGGTGTTCTACAATCCGGTAGATGCAGAAGCAACCCAGCCTGTTCTTCAGCAGCTTCAGGAGGCGGGAATCAAGGTTGTAAACTTTGATTCCGAGGTGGCTGATTTATCCATGGTGGATGCATTTGTGGGCACAGATAATTACAAGGCCGGGCAGCTGGCAGGAGAGCAGCTTGTGGCAGATTTCCCGGAGGGCGGAGATATTGCGGTCCTGGATTATCCGGCCAATACGGCAGCGGTAGACAGAGCAAAAGGATTTTTAGATGCCATAGAGGGAAAAGGCTTTCATGTTGCAGCGCAGCTTGACGGACAGGGAAACACGGAGACAGCTCTTTCCCAGGCGGAAGATATTCTTCAGGCAAATTCCAATTTGGTAGCATTTTTCGGAATAAATGATGACAGCGCTCTTGGCGCTTATGCGGCAGTATCGGCAGCCAACGAGGAAGTAGCTGTTTATGGTGTAAACGGCTCTCCGGAAGGGAAAGAAAAGGTGGCGGAGAATGGAATCTTTAAAGCAACCTCCGCGCAGTCTGTTATCAATATGGGAAAACAGAGCGCAGAGGTGGCATATAAGATTTTACGCGGCGAGGAATTTGAAAAGAATGTATCCATTGAGCCGATTCTGATTAACCAGAATAATGTATCGGATTATATTGATGCAGATTGGCAGTAAAGAACTGCGGGGGCTGTCCGGACCGACGGCCCCTTTTATAAAAAGTCAGCATACTAGCGGAGACAGAAAAATGGGGAGGAAAAAAGTTTGAGCATTTTATTGCGGATGAAGGACGTTTGTAAAGAATTCCCAGGAGTCAAAGCCCTTGAGGATGTTCAGCTGGAGGTGGCGGAAGGGGAAGTGCATGCCCTTCTGGGCGAGAATGGAGCGGGAAAGTCTACACTGATAAAAGTCCTGGGCGGAATTTATATAAAGGATAAAGGACAGATATGGATCAATGGCAGAGAGGCAGAGATACGGACGGTTGAGGATGCAAGAAAATACGGCATCAGCATTATTCACCAGGAATTAATGATGGTTCCCCATCTGTCGGTTGCTGAAAATATTTTCCTCGGGCAGGAAAAGACGGGAAGCCTGGGGACTGTTCACTTGAGGAGACAGGAAAAAGAAGCACAGAAGCTCTTAGATGATTTTGGATTGGATGTTTCGGCAGATACCTTGTTAGGAGCGCTTACCATTGCACAGCAGCAGATGGTGGAGATTGTCCGGGCGGTTTCCTTTGGAGCCAGAATTATTGTTATGGATGAGCCTACTTCTTCTTTGTCGAATAAAGAAGTAGACAAACTTTTTGATACGGTACGCAATTTGAAAAAGCAGGGAATTGGAATTATTTACATTTCCCACAGAATGTCAGAATTGGATGAGATAGCAGATCGTGTAACGATATTACGCGATGGAAAATATATTGCAACGGTAAAGGCTGAGGACACGACAAGAGAACAACTGGTTTCCCTGATGGTAGGACGTGAGCTGTCCGGCTATTATACGAAGACAGATACGGTCAGAGATGAAGTGATTTTGGAGGTAAAGGATTTAAGCGATGGGAATATGGTGAAAAATGTAAGCTTCGATCTGCGCAGAGGAGAGATTCTGGGGTTTGCGGGACTGGTAGGGGCAGGAAGGACAGAAGCGCTGCAGAATATTTTCGGCTTGACAAAGCGGGTAAGGGGCAGTGTAAGGTTCTTCGGAGAAGAAGTTAATTTTAAAACACCCCGGGAAGCGATGAGAGCCGGAATTGGACTTGTGTCTGAGGATCGGAAAAAGCTGGGACTGTTTCCGGATCAGAGTGTGCGCTTTAATATGACCATCGGAGTTCTGGAAAAGTTTATTCGGTGCCTGCACTATAACAGAGCCGGGGAACGTCAGATAACGCAGGAATATATTGATAAAATGGAAACCAAGGTAGCCTCCATGGAGCAGATGATTTCAGGCTTAAGCGGCGGGAACCAACAGAAGGTTATTATCGGCAGATGGCTTTTGGCAGCAGATAAGCTGCTGATTCTGGATGAGCCGACCCGGGGCGTGGATGTAATGGCAAAAGCAGAGATTTATGAGATTATGAATCATCTGGCGGCACAGGGTCTGGCCATTATTATGATTTCTTCCGAGCTTCCGGAGCTTATTAATATGAGTGACAGAGTCGTAGTGATGAGCCACGGCATCAGTACAGGAATCCTCGAAAGAGATGAATTAGATCAGGAAAAAATTATGATGCTGGCAACAAAAGAGCCAGATTTGCAGGAGGAAAATTATGGGAAAGAAAAGTGAAATATCGGAGAAAAAGAACCGGAATTATTTTCTTGCAAATGTGTGGAATGATATCAAACCACACATAGGCGTATTGGGATCGCTGCTTGTACTCTGTATAGTGCTGACCTGTATTACGGATGCTTTTTTTACATCCAGAAACCTGTTTAATGTGCTCCGGCAAATCTCGGTAAACGTATTTTTGGCCTGCGGCATGACGATGGTTATTATCCTTGGCGGGATAGATCTGTCGGTAGGCTCTGTGATAGCTGTTTCCGGCTGCCTGTGCGCAGGATTTATTACCCGTATGGGAATTCCTGCGATTCCTGCAATACTTTTTGCAGTTCTGGCCGGGGGCATGATTGGCTTAATAAACGGAATCATTATTTCCAAAACAACAATTCCGCCTTTTATAGTCACATTGGCCACGATGAACATCGGACGGGGAATCGCACGTGTTTACACGGCAAACAAGACCATTACCATCAGCGATCCGATTTTCAGCTTTGTGGGAACCGGTTATGTGTTCGGCGTTCCGATACATGTAATCTTCATTATTGTCATTGTTGCTGTTACGGGATTGATTTTAAGCCGGACACAGTTTGGACGCCATATATATGCGGTAGGAGGCAACCGTCAGGCAGCAGTCTATTCCGGTATCAATGCGCCGAGAGTTACCCTGTTTGTATTTCTCTTATCAGGTATTTTTGCAGGCATGGCAGGAATTCTGACAGCGTCCAGAACCTTTACCGGGCAATACTCACTGGGTGAAGGCGCGGAGATGGACGCCATTACTGCAGTTGTTTTAGGCGGCACAAGTATGAGCGGCGGTATTGGAACCTTGACAGGTACGGTGATTGGCTGTGTGATTGTAGGCGTCTTGAATAACGGTATGAATCTTATGGGAATTGATTCTTCCTGGCAGTATATTGTACAAGGCATTGTAGTGCTGCTGGCCGTATTTATTGATTTCTTTAAAAAGAAAGGCCTGAAATTTTAGAAAAGAAATAAAAAGGGCGGAAAGAGTGAAATAGATGTATTTCATGGGTATAGATATTGGAACTTCAAGTACCAAGGCAGCAATTTTCAGCGAGACGGGCAGGCTGGTATCCCTTATAACAAAGCCCTATCATCCGGAAGCGCAGAAACCGGGATTCGCGGAACAGGAACCTGAGATTTGGTGGCAGGCAGTCATTTCCACGATAAAGAAATGTCTGGCAGATTCACAGATAAAAGCGGAAGAGATTCTGGCAATCGGATTTTCCGGGCAAATGCATGGGACGATTCCCCTGGATGCGTCAGGAAAGGCTGTCCGAAAGGCGATTCTTCACTGCGATGTGCGGGCAAAAGATACGGTTTTGGAGCTGCAGAAACAATATGGAACAGAGACCATTTCCGATATTGTTCTGAATCCGCTTTTTCCTGGTTTTCAATTATTAACGCTTTGCTGGATGCGGAAAAATGAACCGGAGCTCTTCCGGCAGGTGAAATTGGTAATCTGTCCAAAGGATTATATCAGATATAAGCTTACCGGCAGCTTGGGAGTGGAGCATACGGATGCATCGGGAACGCTTTTATATGACATGAACCGTGAGCAATGGTCAGAAGATATATTTCAAATACTCCATCTGGATTCGGGACTGGTTCCGGATAAGATACATAGCTCTTTTGATGTGGCAGGGACTCTATGCGCGAATGCGGCCGAAGCAACCGGACTGTCGGAAAAGACTCTGGTGGTTTACGGGGGAGCGGATCAGGCTATGCATTCTCTGGGAAATGGTGTGTATAAACCGGGAACGATGATGGCAACCATAGGAACAAGCGGGCAGGTTCTGACAGTGAGTGAGCAGCCGGTAAAAAATCCCAAGTGGAATACACATTTTTTCCGTCATGTCAATATGCACTCCTGGTATGGAATGGCTGCCGTTCTGCATGCCGGTTCCACCCTGAACTGGTTTCGGAGAAATTTTGCCAAGGATTCCTCCTATGAGGATTTGAGCCGGTTTGCGGAACAGATAAGTCCATGCTGCGACGGGCTTGTATTTCTTCCCTGTATGGGCGGAGAGCGGACCCCCTATATGGATTCGGAGACCAGAGGAATATTTTCCGGTATCAGCATGTCCCACGGGCGTGAACATTTTGCAAGGGCGATTATGGAGGGCGTAACCTTTGCTATGAAAACAGGCATTGAAAAAATGAATCAGCTGTATGGAAGGGCCGACAGGTTAATCTGTGCGGGAGGAGGCGTAAAGGGCAGAACCTGGGCTCAGATTCAGGCGGATATTTATGGAAGGGAGATTTATATTTCCGGTATTTCGGAGCAGGCGTGCCTGGGAGCGGCTATTACGGCGGCGGCAGGAAGTAAGATCTTTCAAAATCTGGATGAAGCATGTGATGCTATGATACAAAAGGAGGATATTGTGATTGAGCCCGACCGGGAGCATACGAAGCGGTATGAGGCGTTTTATCAAGAGGTATATGCACAGCTTTATGAAAAAAACAGGGAACTGTTCTATCATATGAATCATTTTTAAATGGTTGCATTTTAAATTTATATAAAAAGCATTCCTATAGAGAATGAAATTTGAACTTTGACAAAATAAAATCTCCCCGTAT
>OFFF01000052.1_pt1 | contig 84022 bp, 75 predicted proteins | sample 1521301 | NCBI WGS metagenome assembly OFFF01 (sample SAMEA3504101, study PRJEB24116) | mouse gut metagenome | biome: mouse gut; feature: mouse-associated habitat; material: faeces | place: Denmark | collected 2011
ATTTGAAAATAGACGAAATTGAGGTATAAAATATGCGTATTTTAATTGCGGAGGACGAGGTGGAGCTTGCCGGGGCCCTGAAATTCCTGCTGGAAAAGAACAAATTCTCCGTGGACGTGGTCCATGACGGGGAGGAGGCGCTGGAGCGGTCCCGGGGCGCGGCATATGACGTGATCGTGCTGGACATCATGATGCCCGGGGCGGACGGGATGGAGGTGCTGGCCGGAATCCGGGGGAGCGGCTCCACGGTTCCGGTGCTGATGCTGACCGCCAGAGGGGGGATCGAGGACCGGGTGGCCGGGCTGGAGGCGGGGGCGGACGACTATCTGCCCAAGCCCTTCGCCGGCAGGGAGTTCGTGGCCAGGGTGAAGGCGCTCTCCCGCAGGAACGCCGGATGCCCGGAGGCGCTTCTGTCCTTCGGGGACGTGAGCCTGGACCGCAACCGGTACATGCTGGGCTGCGGGGAACAGTGGGTGCGCCTGAACAATAAGGAGTTCCAGCTGGCGGAGCTCTTCCTGCGGCACCCCCGGTTCGTGTTCTCCACCAGCCATCTGATGGACAGGATATGGGGGCAGGATTCTGAGTCCGGCATCGACGTGGTCTGGACGCACATCGGATTCGTGCGCAGGAAGCTCAAACAGATCGGGAGCCGGGTGGAAATCAGGACGATCCGGGGCGCGGGCTATTCAATGGAGGAGACGGGATGCTGAAGAAGATGCGAAGACGCTTCATCCTGGCGGCCATGGCGGCTTTCGGGACGGTGATGGCGATGCTGCTGGCGGGAATCAATCTTGTAAATTTTTATAGGACCACATCCGTCCGGGATCAGATGGCGGCGAATCTCCTGGGCCGGGAGCAGCGGGCCTTCCACAGGCCCCAGGCCCCTCTGCCCCCCATGGAGGACATGCCGGGGGGAGGGCCGGAAGCGGAGTTCACCACCCGCTTTTTCGCTGCCCACTGCGACCCGGAGGGGCGCATCCTGTTCATCGCCAGAGACCATATCTCCTCCATAGATGAGGATATGGCCGGAGAATATACGGGGAAGGTCCTCTCCGGGGAGAAGACGAAAGGTTATTACAAGGAATATCGGTATCTCGTCAGCAGGGACGAGAGGGGGATCACCGTCCTGTTCCTGAATGTGGCGGATTCCCTGCAGTTCATGCGCACCCTGTTTATCGTGTCCCTGGGGACGGGGGCGGGCAGCCTGGTTCTGGTCTTCCTCCTTGTCCTGTTCTTCTCCCGGTATGCCATCCTCCCCTTTGCGGAGAACATAGAGCGGCAGAAGCGGTTCATCACGGACGCGGGACATGAGCTGAAGACGCCCATCGCCTCCATCGCGGCCAGCGCGGATGCGGCGGCCATGGAGCATGAGGGGGACCGGTGGATCGAGAACATCCAAAAGCAGACGGTGCGCCTGGGCAGGCTTGTGAACGATTTGGTGGCGCTCTCCAGACTGGACGAGGAGGCGCCATTTCCGGAGAAGGAGGATTTCTCCTTAAGCGATGCGGCCTGGGAGGCGGCGGAGCCCTTCGCTGCGCTGGCGCAGGCCAGGGGAAAGCGCTACGCCCAGCGCATAGAGGATGACCTGGTGCTCCACGGGGACAGGGATTCCGTCCGCCGGCTCATATCCATCCTCCTGGACAATGCGGTGAGGCACTCGGACGAGGGCGGGGATATCCGCATGGAAGTCTGCAGAAAGCGGGGCAGGGCCTGTATCCAGGTGGAGAATAGCTGCAGCCTGCCCCAGACACAGGATTTAAGCAGGCTGTTCGACCGCTTTTACCGGGTGGATCAGTCCCGGTCTGCCAGGACCGGAGGCACAGGGATCGGCCTGTCCATGGCGCAGGCGATCGTCCAGGCCCACGGAGGCAGGATCCAGGCGAAGCGCCCGGACGGGGAGCGTATCCTGATAAAGGCTTCTATCCCCCTGGCCCCCTTCTCCTGAATTGTTCAAAAAAGATACACAGTTTATTTCAGGTACATTTCAGGAGCTCCCCTTATACTTTCCCTATGCACCGGGAGAACGGTTCCCAGGCCCGGGCGGGCACAGGGACAGGACAGGGAGGACAGGGATGGAGCAGAGGGAGGGCTTTCGCCATGAGCTGAAATACGGTATCGGGTATCCCCGGTATCTGGAGATCCGAAGCCGTCTGCGGCGGGTGATGCGTACAGACCCGCACGGGGATGCGGCGGGCAGATATCTGATAAGGAGCATTTATTTTGACAATTTTACGGATAAGGCCCTGCGGGAGAAGGTGTACGGCGTCCCGTGCCGGGAGAAGTTCCGCATTAGGTATTACAATGACGCCTTCTCTTTCATCCTCCTGGAGAAAAAGGTCAAGGAAGATTCTCTGTGCCGGAAGTACGACGCTGAGATCGCGGAGGGGGAATGCAGGAGGCTGCTGAAGGGAGATACGGGCTGGATGCGGGGGCATCCGGCGGCTCTGGTGCGGGAATTGTACGCGAAGATGGGGTATCAGGCGCTGCGCCCCAGGGTATTGGTGTCCTATGTGCGGGAGGCCTATCTCTACGGACCGGGAAACGTGCGGATCACCTTTGACTCCCATATCAGGAGCGGCATGTACAGCCGGGATTTCCTGGGGGAGGGGAGGACGGATGTAAGCGTGGGGGAGGCCCCCGGGGACATGGTGCTGGAGGTCAAATACGACGCCTTCCTGCCCTCCGTCATCCGGGACCTGGTTCAGACGGGCGGGCTGAGGCAGCAGGCTTTCTCCAAATACGGGGCCAGCAGGAGGTTTGGGTAGTGCGGCGAGCGCTGATTGCGCAGGGATTCATGCAGTGGGCGCCGGGAACATGGCAGAGGAATATCGGGAGGATATAAGATGAATACATTTCAGGACATTTTCAAATCAGGATTTCTGGAGAGCGTGACGGAATTTTCTTTGGTGGATACTTTGGTGGGCATGGCGTTCGCCGTTGCGATAGGGCTGTTCATTTTCGTGGTCTATAAAAAGACCTTTGCCGGGGTCATGTATTCCACGGGCTTTGCCATGACGCTGATCGGGCTGGCCCTTGTGACCACGCTGGTCATCATGGCCGTGACATCCAATGTGGTGCTTTCCCTGGGCATGGTGGGCGCGCTCTCCATCGTCCGCTTCCGGGCCGCCATCAAGGAACCCATGGAGATCGTGTACCTGTTCTGGTCCATCGTGGCGGGCATCGTCATCGGGGCCGGCATGATACCGTTGGCGGTGCTGGGCTCCGGTATGATCGGGTGTATATTGCTGCTTTTTTCAAATCGAAAAATACACGAAAATCCGTATATATTGATACTGGACTGCGGCGATGAAAGGGCGGAGGACTCCGCCATGGCGATTGCCAGGGAAGCTGTGGCGCGGCTTTCCGTGAAGTCCAAGACCGTGAATGCCGCCGGGATCGAGCTGACCATGGAGATCCGCATGAAGGACGGGGAGACGGCCTTCGTGAACCGGCTCAATGCCGTGGACGGGGTGAGCAGCGCCACGCTGGTGAGCTATAATGGGGAGTATATGGCCTGAGAGGCTGGCGCGGATGGCGGCGGGGGGCAGGGCGGATGACAGCCAGGGCAGGCGGCAGGCAGGGCAGATGCCAGCTCAGCCGGACAGGACAGATGCCAGCCAGTGCCAGACGACAGCCAGGGAGGACAGTGCGGGCGGCAGACAGGGCAGATGACAACTCAGACGGATAGGACAGACGCCAGCCAGAGCAAACAATAGACAGGGCGGATAAGGAACAGTCCGCCCGGAAAGGAAAAGGCATGATCAGCAGCAGATATGCGGTGAAAACAGCGTGCATCGCCATGGCCGCCGCCGTCCTGCTCTGCGTCCTGGCGGTGGCGTTTCCCCACAGGCTCGTGGAAGCGGTGGGCGGAAAAGGCATTGCCATGGAGTATGAGGCGGAGCTGTTCGGCGAAGATTCGGTGATTCAAATCGACATCCGGATGGAGGATGGGGCATGGGAGGAGATGCTGGACAATGCCATGGCGGAGGAATACTATTCCTGTGACGTGACGATTAACGGCCATGAACTTCGGAACGTGGGAATCCGGCCCAAGGGCAATACCAGCCTGTCCGCCATTGCCGCGGATCCGGACACGGACAGGTACAGCCTGAAGCTGGAATTTGACCACTATGTGGATGGACAGACCTGCCTGGGGCTCGACAAGCTGATTCTGAACAACAATTACGCCGATGCCACGAATATGAAGGAGGCCATCGTCTATGATATGTATCGGTATCTGGAGGCGGATGCCTCCCTGTACAATTATGCCGAAATTTCGGTAAACGGTACGTACTGGGGCGTATATCTGGCGCTGGAGGCCGTGGAGGACAGCTTTCTGCTGCGCAACTACGGGGTGGAGGGCGGAAACCTCTATAAGCCGGAGGGGATGGATATGGGAGGCGGGCCCGGTATGGAGAGGGACGGCTTTCCGGACAGGAGCAAGGGCGGACAGGAAGGACAGAATATGCCCGGGGAGGGCGGCAGGCCGGGAGAGGATGGAACTTCCTTCGGAGGAGGGCTTCCTTTCGGAGGGGAGTTTCCCGCTGGAGAGGGACTTCCTACCGGAGGAGAGTTTCCCACTGGAGAAGGACTTCCTACCGGAGGAGATTTTCCCGCCGGAGAAGGATATCCTACCGAAGGAGGCTTTCCTGCCAGAGAGGGACTTCCTGCCGGAGGAGATTTTCCCGCTGGAGAAGGACTTCCTACCGGAGGAGAGTTTCCTACCGGAGAAGGACTTCCTGCCGAAGGAGATTTTCCAACCGGAGAAGGATATCCTACCGAAGGAGAGTTTCCTGCCGGAGAAGGACTTCCCACCGAAGGAGAGCTCCCTTCCGGAGAAGGTCAGCCTGAGCCCTGGGAGGATATGGAAGAATGGCCGGAGCCTTCGGAAGACCTGCCGGGAAATGCGCCGCCGGAAGGCCTGCCAGGGGACATACAGGGGCCCGGCCAGGGCGGCCAGGGGGGCGGAGACGGCTCCACGCCGCAGCAGCCCGGAGGCATGCCCTTCGGAGGAAGTTTCTCCATGGGCTCGGGCGGAGCGGATCTGAATTACACCGACGATGACCTGGACAGCTATTCCACCATATGGGAGGGGGAAGTGACGGACAGCGGCAAAAAAGACCACAAAAGAGTAGTAGAGGCGCTGCGCAACATCAGCCAGGGAAGGGAGCTGGAGGAATCCCTCGACATCGACAATGTGCTGAAATACATGGCCGTGCATACCTTCTCCGTGAACCTGGACAGCCTCTCCGGCAATATGGCCCACAACTATTACCTGTATGAGAACGATGGAAAACTGAACGTCATTCCGTGGGATTACAATCTGTCCTTCGGAGGGATGGGCATGGGCGCAGGGGACGGCGCGTCCGGAATGATCAATGACGCCATCGATACCCCCTTTCAGGGGACGGACTTTTTCGACGCCCTGCTGGAGGACGAGACCTATCTTGCGAAATATCACGAATATCTGCGGAAGCTGACGGAAGAGTATGTCTTCGGCGGGAGGTTCGAGGAGGTCTATGGCCGCATCCGGAGCCAGATCGACGGGCTGGTGGAGACGGACCCCACGGCGTTCTATCCTTACGCGGAATATGACGCCGCCGCCGGGATGCTGTACCGGACCGTGCTGCTTCGTGCAGAGAGCATCCGGGGACAGCTTGACGGCTCCATCCCTGCCACGGACCAGGGGCAGCGGGAGGATGCCTCCGGGCTGATCGACGCCTCCTCCATCGACATTGAGGCCATGGGCGTGTTCGATATGGGCGGAGGAGTTGACTATTTCCGCCGTTCGGATTATACTGGAAAAGGAAATCAGAAAAAGTAGATCCGTACAGGAGGAAATGCGACATGGCATGGTACGACGAGGCAATCTTTTACCATATCTACCCCCTGGGGCTTACCGGAGCGCCCAGGGAGAATTCCTACACAGAGCCGGTGCACCGGCTGAACACCCTAATTCCTTGGATAGCCCATATCAGGGAAATCGGCTGCAACGCGGTCTATATCGGGCCCCTGTTCGAGTCCGTGGGGCACGGATATGAGACCACGGATTACAAAAAGCTGGACAGCCGCCTGGGCACCAACGAGGACCTGACGAACTATGTGGCGGAGTGCCACAGGCAGGGCATCCGGGTCATCCTGGACGGCGTGTTCAACCATACGGGGCGGGACTTCTTCGCCTTCCGGGACATCCGGGAGAAGCGGGAGAATTCCCCTTACAGAGACTGGTACCGCAATGTGAATTTCTGGGGGAACAACCAGTACAACGACGGCTTTTCCTACGAGAACTGGGGCGGCTATGACCTGCTGGCCAAGCTGAACCAGTCGAACCCCGCGGTGAGGGACTATATCTGCGATGTGGTGCGGTTCTGGGTCAGCGAGTTCGATATCGACGGCATAAGGCTGGACGCGGCGGATGTGCTGGATTTCGATTATATGAAATCGCTGCGCCGTGTGGCTGATGAGGTGAAGCCGGAATTCTGGCTCATGGGCGAGGTCATCCACGGGGACTACACCCGCTGGGTCAACGAGGGGACCCTGCACTCCGTCACAAATTACCATCTGCACAAGGCCCTGTACTCCGGGCACAACGACCACAACTACTTCGAGATTGCCCACACGGTGAAGCGTCTGTACGGCATGGGCGGGAACAGGCCGGACGGACTGAAGCTGTACAATTTCGTGGACAACCATGATGTGGAGCGGATCTACACGAAGCTGAACAACAAGGCCCATTTCGCGCCGGTGCATGTGCTCTTGTACACGCTGCCGGGCGTGCCTTCCGTCTATTATGGCTCGGAATTCGGTATAGAGGGTAAAAAAGAACGATATTCCGATGACTCCCTGCGCCCCGCGCTCTCCCTGTCGGATTTTGGCGACGCTCTGGAGAAGAATGCCTGCACGGGCCTGATCGCTGCACTGGGCAAGGCGCGGCAGAAGATAAAGGCGCTTTCCTACGGGGACTATCAGGAACTGCTGCTGACCAACCGCCAGTACGCTTTCTCCAGGAACTATAATGGAGAGTCCGTCCTGGTCACGGTGAACAATGACGACAGCGACTATGTGATGACCCTGCCTACGGGGAACGCGGCGGAATATGTCGGCGCCCTCAGCGGCCAGCGGGTGAGCGTGGCCGGAGGCCATATCGCCGTGAACGTAAAGGCGAATTCCGGGGAGATCTGGGTGCCTGGAAACGGGGAGTGGACAGAGGATGTGCCCCAGGATGCTTCCGATAAGGAAGCGGCGGAGGAGACTGTCGATCAAAGCCCTGAGCAGCCCGGGGCCGGGGAGACGGCTCAGGCTGCCGGACAGAAGGTATCCGGCGGGGAAGCCGTACCGGAGACGGCTGAGGACACCGCTGAGGAGACCGCACGGAAAGCGCCCGGCCAGGGGACAGCGCCTCAGGAAGCGGTACAGGACGGGAGTTGCGGCGACATGGCTTCCGGAAAGCCTGCCAACGAGGAGGAAGCCCCGGCGGAGCCAGCAGACAGCCAGGGAACCGGACAGGAGGCAGAAGCCCTCAGGACAGAGGTTCCGGGGCCTACGGACGGAAAGGCTGCCGCGGAGGAGGCATTGAAAAAGGTGTTCGAGGAGGGAAAGATCGCCGGACTCCAGGAAGCGATCCTGGCCATCATGGAGAAGAACGGCCCCGTCACCGACCAGATGCGCAGGGACGTGACGGAGAACGTGTACCATGACTCCCTGATAGCGTGGGTGAAGAGCTTCCGCTGAGAAATGCGGCGGGAGCCGGGTATACGGATCAGGCTCTGGGAATTTCCGGAATCGCAATCCGGCCCGCAGCAGAAAGGCGTCTGACAGAACAGCGGAATGGGCAGAAGCAAAGTTGGAATGCCGTATGTAAAGCGAGCAGGAGATTCCCAGAGCATATACGAATGTAAAAGGAGCAACAACCGAAATGAAATATTACAAACACATCTTACGGCGCGCCTCCGTGGTCCTGCTGACTGCTGCGCTCCTGCTTTCCTGTACTGCCTGCGGCCGGATGGCGGCGACTACCATTGAGCTCTTAAGGACACAGGGCGAAGTGGATGTGGCGGACAAGGACGGCAAGAGCGTCTCGATTATCGAGGGCCTGAAGCTCTACAGCGGATACCAGGTGGACACCCGCTCCAAGAGCTATGCCTGGATCAATCTTGACGATACAAAGCTGGCAAAAATGGACGTGCAAAGCCAGGTGGAGATCCAAAAGGAGGGCAGCCATCTGGAAGTCCTGGTCCATTCCGGCAGCCTCTTCTTCCATGTAACGGAACCTCTTGAAGAGGACGAAACCATGGACATCCGGAATTCTACGATGGTAGTCGGCATCCGGGGCACCTGCGGCTTTGTGGAATCGCCGGATGAGCAGCATATGAATGTCTGCCTTCTGGAGGGCAAGGTGGAATGTACGATTTCCAGCCCGGAAGGCGAAATCCTGCAGACAGCTTCGATAGAGGCCGGGGAGATGGCGCAGCTTGTCTACGCCGGAGAGGACAGCGCCATCACCGTCTCGACCTTTACGATTGATGATATTCCGGAGTATGTGACGGAGGAGATTGCGGATGCGGGCAATGCTGAAATAGATGCCCTGGTAGAGGAGCTGGAGCGGCAGAAAGAAGAAAGAGAAAAAGAAGAAGAAAATGCCAGGATCCTGGACAGCCAGCGAAGGGAGGCGCTTCTGGAGGCGCTGAATACATATAGCCCTGAAGAGGCCATGTACGCTGCGCTTGGGGACCTGAACGGGGACGGCACAGAGGATCTACTGATATTTGGGAAGGGTGTTTTTGAAGAATATGGATCTACACGCTATCATTTCACCTTTACAGCCCTTATCTGGGACGGCGCCGAAGTGCAGCGCATACCGCTGGAGCAGGGCGGCATGAGTGACTTGGGATATTCCGACGATGGAGCAGCAGTCTACCGGGAGAGGGAAACGGGTACGCTCTATGTCCGCCACATTTTTGGCATGGATGGATGGCGTGAGACAAATTTTGAAAACGCAGCAGACTATGTTAGCTTTCCCTATCCCGACGATCCCTCTGGCAGAGGAGACGAGGTGACTGCAGAAGAGGCGGCAGAGATAGAAAAAGGAACGAGGCAGGTAGATCAGGAGATAGAGGCCCGTTTCGAAGTGTTCGATTCCCTGGAATTCCCGGCAGTAGATGAGTACATGCGCACAGATACCTACTGGTATTATTATTGGAATGGGAACAGCGCGGATATGCCGGACTATCCGCCGTTCCATACCTCTGTAGAAGAGGTCCGGCAGACGCTGTCCGCCCCATAGGACCCTGTCGGCAAAGCTCTGTCCAAACGCATGCTTAAGATATTATCAACTTCTTCTTAGGATATAGTTAGGATATCCGGGCGGCGACAGGAATTATAATACTGTCAGGCAGCGGCGCAGAAAAGGCTGCCGGAAAGAGGTATGGGACATGAGGCATGTCAGAAGCATTGCCGCATTCCTGAGCCTGGCAGTATTGACAGGAGCGCTCAGCGGATGCGGAAAAGGGGAAACGGAAGACAATGGGGCAAAAGAACAGCTAAAGGGCAGATGGGTGGAGACAAGACAGGAGCTGCCGGAGGAACTGGCATCGTGGAATCTCGGGCAGATATTTTCCGCAGAGGGCGAGGTGCATCTGCTGGCGTCCAGGCAGGAAAACGGAAAAACCGTCTTCAGCGAATGGGCCGGACAGGGAGAGGTTTTTACCGATGTGACACAGGGGTGGCTGGCCTCGGTGGAGCTGCCCTGTGAGGAAGTCGTGGGCGTCACATTGACTCAGAGCGGAGACGGCACGCAGTATCTGGCCGCCAACTATGCCCTGCCAGAAGAGACTTCCTATAGGAGCTGCCTATGGAAGAGCGACGCCGGTCAGGCAAAGGACATCACGCCGGAGAAATGGACGGTACCGAACGAGGAATGGTGCATGTACGAGAGCCTCCGGGGAATCGCGGCGCTGGAGGACGGTTCCCTGTTCGCCCTCACCTACACTTCCATGGACCTGCTGTCAGGGGAGGACGGAAATGTGCTGGAAAGCGAAGAAGTATCTGCGCAATATAATGATACGGTGGTATCCGACGGAGAGAATATCTATCTGTGCGCCACAGAGAATCCCGGCATGCAGATAGAAAAGCGCCAGGGCAGTCCAGGCGGCAGCGTGACCAAAATCGACTTTCCCACAGACAGCGCGTATGGAGCGAATATCTGTGCCACAGAGGAGGGCAGCCTAATCGTGGCAGGCACGGACGGCATTTTCCGCCGCCGGGCAGAAGCGGATGCCTGGGAGAAGCTGCTGGATGGCCCGGAGACGGATTTCGCCATGTCCGATTGCTGGTGCGCGGGACTGGCCGTTCAGGAAGACGGCAGCATCTACGCGCTGTTTCAGGAATCGGGAGGCGGCGCGAGGCTGAACCGCTATGCTTATGATCCGGAGGCGGTGGTCGAGATAGAGGAGGAGCTGCACCTGTACACTGTCTATGAGAGCCCTCTCCTGCAGCAGGCCGCCGTCATGTACCACAGGGAGCACCCCGAGGTGGCGATCACGATACAGTACGCCTATTCCGCCTACGACAGCGGGGAGGCTGATTACAATGCGGTCTACCAGGAGCTCAATACCCTGCTGATGGGGGAGGATGCGCCGGATATCCTGGTGCTGGATGGGCTGGACATGGATTCTTTCATGAAAAAAGGACTGCTGGCAGACATCGGGGAGGCTGTAGGCCCCATGGAGGAGCGGGGAGAGCTGCTGTCCGGAATTACGAGGAATTATATTCAGGAAGACGGCAAGCGCTATATCGTGCCCCTGCAGTTCGGCTTCAACATGGCCTTGGGGAGGGATATCGAAGCGGAAAACATGGCATCCCTGGAGGCTCTGGCGGATTTCCTGTCCGGGACGGAGGAGAATTACCTGGGCCCTCAGACAGTCGGCGAGCTGGTGGATAAGTTCTACCCTTATTTCTGCGGGGATATCGTGAAAGAAAAGCAGTTGGACAGGGAAGCGCTGGGCGGCAGGCTGGAGTGCCTGAAAAAGATTGCGGACAGCTGCGGCATTGTGGAATCCAGAGGAAAGGGGGAGCGGGCCTACAGCATGTGGGATCTGGCCTCCGGGGCAAAGCTTGCGTTCAGTGAAGTCACCGGATTCAAGAACTGCATGTTCCCCATAGCGATCGTGGATTATATCCAGGGAAGCTTTGCCGCCTATGAGAACAGCTTCCTGCCGCTCCTGCAGACAGGGATATGCGCCAAGAGCCGGTATCAGGACACTGCGATGGATTTCCTGCGCCTGGCCCTGTCCGAGAGCGTGCAGGATAAGGACCATTACCTGGGGTTCCCGGTGAACCTGGCCTCTCTGGAGAAGCAGGCCCATGAGGACCGCTCGGAATCGGAGGCCTTCACATCCATAGAGGCGGAGGGCGGCGAGGTGGAATTCGCCATCAGGCAGTATTCCGACGAGACGGCGGAGGCTCTGCTGGCCATATGCAAGACCCTGGATAAATCGGCGGCGGAGGATGCGAAGATACGGGAGGTATTGATCGAGGCGCTGGGGGCATATCTGGAGGGCTCGCAGACCAATGAAGCCACTGTCCAGAGGATAGAGGACGGGCTGAAGATGTATCTGGCGGAGTGATGCCGTCCTTGGCAATGGACTTTTCCGGGCCTGCCGGGCAGCGCGCATGTGGTCATTGTTTACAGATTGTAGATGTCTCAGCGAAGCGCTTTCGCGCGCATTTTGCACGAAAATCACGAGACAGCAAGCGCATATGCATCGCCCGCCGTGAGATTTGAGGAACAGGTATTGACAGAAGAGGGAAAAATGTGTTATAGTCCCAGATGCAAATGAGTCGCATTTGCATCTGGGACTCTGTGGTGTGAAGGCAAAGCCCGGACGAATCATGTAGTATTCGGAAAAGACTGACTTTGCCGAATGGCTGTCTTTGAACAGAAAGGATGTTTGCAATGCTGCATTTAATAGAGGACGCGCTCATGGACAGCGTGAAGCTGATTCCCTTTTTATTCCTGACCTATCTCGCGATGGAGTACCTGGAGCACAGGACGGGAGAACATGCCAGGAAGCTGATCCGGCGGCCGGGAGCTGCGGAGGATACGGGGCATTCCCCGCGGAGGCATTTCGCCGCGGGCCTGGCCGCGCCCATTGTGGGCGGGCTGCTGGGGGCCCTGCCCCAGTGCGGCTTCTCCGCGGCGGCATCGAACCTGTATGCCGGGCGGGTCATCACGCTGGGCACGCTGATGGCGGTGTACCTGTCCACATCGGACGAGATGCTGCCCATCCTGATTTCCCAGCGGGCCCCAGTGGGCATGATTCTGAAGATCCTGGCAGGCAAGGCCCTGGTGGGCATGGCGGCGGGGCTTGTCATCGACCTGCTTGGCCGCAACAGGGAGGGAAGACAAAAGCCCGATGGCATCCATGACATCTGCGAGCAGGAGCGCTGCCACTGCGAGAAAGGCATCCTGCGCTCCGCCCTGTCCCATACGGCGAAGATCGCGTTCTTCATCCTGGCGGTGAACCTGGGGCTGAATCTGATCCTGCACTTCCTGGGGGAGGACGCCCTGGGGACATTGATCCTGAACAGGCCTTTCGCGGGGCCTGTGCTGGCGGGGCTTGTGGGCCTGATACCCAACTGCGCCGGTTCCGTGGCGATCACCCAGCTGTACCTGGCTGGCTCCATGGGGCTGGGGGCCGCCATGGCAGGGCTGCTGGCTGGCTCCGGGGTAGGGGTGCTGGTGCTGTTCCGGGTGAACCGCGACAGGCGGGAGAACCTGAAGATACTGGGGCTGCTCTACGCGATCGGCGTGGCTGCGGGGATTGCCGTGGAGTGGATGGGAATCGCATGAAGGCTGTTCGCTCCCTGGGGGCAGTGGCCCGGGCGCTGGGTTGCTTATAGCCCGCACAGGACAGGGACGGACGAAGGCTCCGGCAATGGCCCATGCATTGCGGAAGGACAGGAGAAGAAAGCCATGAACAGGAAACTGAAGATGCCCGCCCAGGAGCTGCCCTACGGGGACTGCGGAAAAGAAATCTCCTATCCCCAGGGACTGAAATGGACGAGGCAGAGGAAAAGTGTATACAGAGTGCTCTGGGAGACGGCGGAGCCCCTCAGCGCCATACAGATTTATCAGCGGATAACGGCCGGTGGGGACAGCGGAGGGGGAGCCGGATATGCCGTTTCCACGGTCTACCGCATCCTGGCGGCTTTCGAGGAGATGGGACTGGTGGAGAAGAGCGCCTGGATGGAAGACGGGTCTGTGGTATACGGCCTGAACCGCGGAGGCCATACCCACTACGCGGTCTGCCTGAACTGCCATACCCGGATTCCCCTGCGGCACTGTCCGTTCAGCCATATCCATCTGGAGGAAGGGATGGAGGGCTTCGCGGTGACGGGCCATAAGCTGGAGCTGTACGGATACTGCAGGGATTGCCGGGAAAACGAAAGGCAGCAGGTGGAATAGAAACCTGCTGCCTGTGGGGCGATTCCGCAGATACCGGAAAGAGGGCGTATCCTCCGCCGGATCCTGAAAACCGAGAGGCTTACGGACGAAGCCCCATGCCGCCCTCTAAGGTGAGGGTCTCGCCCGTGAGGTACTTGAAGTCCGGGGAAGCCAGCTGGACGCAGACCCGGCCAATCTCCAGCTCGGAATCGCCGTAATGTCCCGCGGGAGGCATCTTCACATTCGCCTTGAAGGCATCCGGATAAGCCTTCTCGAAGTTCTCGAGCTGGGCCGTCCAGGCCAGAGGGCAGATGATGTTCACATTGATGCCGTCCTTGGCCCACTCTGTGGCCGCCACACGGGTCAGGCCCCGGATGCCCTCCTTGGCGGCCGCGTAGGCGCACTGGCCGAAATTGCCGAACAATCCCGCGCCGGAGGCGAAATTGATGACGCTGCCCTTGGTCTCCGCCAGGTGGGGATAGCATGCCTTCATGTAATAGAACGCCGCGTAGAGCCCGGAATAGAGCGCCAGGTTGAACTGATCCGTGGTGTGCTCCGCCAGCGGCACGCCGGAAGCGGAAGCCTGGGCATTGTTGATCAGCACATCGATCCTGCCGAACTTCTCCATGGTCTGCTTCACCACTTCTCCCACCACGGCCTCATTGTCCGCGCCCGCGTTCACGTCCGCCTGCAGGATCAATACCTGGATGCCGTACAGCCGCTCCAGCTCCTCCTTCGCATCCTCCAGCTTCTTCATGTTGCGGCCCGTGATGACCAGGTTCGCACCCTCCTTGGCGTATGCGGTGGCGATGCCGTAGCCGATGGAGCCGCAGCGCCCGTCGCTCAATACCGCCCGGCCCGCGCCGGTGATGATTGCCGTCTTACCAGTCAGAAAACCCATGATTGTTACCTCCTTTAGATGAAAAATAGATTGAATTCGCGCAAAAACCACTGCCTTTTCCCGGGGCTAAATGTCCAACAGATCCGCAATCGCGGAGAAGCCGATCAGCAGATCGTCATAGATGCCTACCTTGATCGTGGAATCGAAGCTGTACGCCACATTGATAAGGTCTTCCTCGAAATAGTTGAGAGTTACCATCCGGCGTTTTGGATCCACGATCCAGTATTCACGGACGCCGTAACTTTTGTAGTAGAATGCCTTCCGGATATAATCGTCTGACGGATTGCCGGGGGAGACGATTTCGATGATGAAATCAGGCGCGCCATTGCAGCGCTTTCCGTCCAGTTTATCCTTGTCGCAGATGACCATGATGTCAGGCTGCACAATGGTAAGAGGCTTGTCGGACAGCTTTACATCGAAGGGGGCGGCGAATACCTGGCAGGGGCCCTTTTTGCTTTTGATGTAGTTGTAGAGGATATTCGACAGCTCCATGGACAGCGCCTGATGAATCTGTGAGGGGCTGGCCATATCATAGACGACACCGTCAAAGACTTCTACCCGCCTGTCCTCCGGCAGAGCCTCATATTGTTCCAGAGTAATGCATTCCGACTGTAATTGTAATGCTGGCGACATAGTGTTCCTTCCTTTCCGGATGCCAGGGAATGGCCCAACGCTTAGTGGTAGTATAACATATACGAAATGTGATGGCAATGACGATTGCGCTGGATTTTCCTCTTGGCAGGCCGGAAGTAAGACAGAACCAGTATATTGAGCCGCGGTTAATTTCTGTGAGCAATATTTAACATCTGTTCAGTTGCAGTCCCGCTGTCCGTCTGATAGGATAAAAGACAGCAGAGGCCCATGCGAATCCGAATCATGTAAAGGAGATTGTCATATGGAGATAGGACAGGTCATACGGAAATACAGGAAAGAGAAGGACATGACCCAGGAGGAGATGGCCAGGCGCCTGGGCGTCACGGCTCCCGCAGTGAACAAGTGGGAGAGCGGCGCGTCGGCCCCGGACATCGCCCTGCTGGCCCCCATCGCCAGGATGCTTGGCATTACCACGGACACATTGCTGTGCTTCAGGGAGGCGCTTACGGAGGAGGAAATCCGCCGGTTCGTGCAGGAGGCGGGCGAGAAGCTGCGGAAGGAGGACTATGATGATGTCTTCAACTGGGCGAAATCCGTGCTGGAGCAGTATCCAAACTGCGACAGCCTGATCTGGCAGATGGCGCTGTTGCTGGACGTGCCCCGCAGGGTGGGAGAGATCCCGGAGGAGGCGGCAGAGCAGTATGACGCCTATATCAGCTCCTGCTATGCCCGGGCCCTGGAGAGCAGGGACGAGGGCATCAGGCTCCATGGCGCGGCTGGGCTGTTCGGATTCTATTTCTGGCGGGAAGAATACGACAGGGCGGAAGGCTATCTCGCGTACTATTCCGAGGAGGATCCGGAGCGGAAGAGGCGGCAGGGCGATATCTACAGCAGGACGGGGCGGGTCCGGGAGGCTTATAAGCTGTACGAGGAGCTTGTGTTCTCCGGATACCATAAGCTGCAGACGGCTCTGCAGAGCATCAGCCAGTTGGCAAAGCAGGAGAAGGACATGGAGACGGCCCGCTTCATTGTGGAGAAGCAGACAGGCCTGGCCCGACTGATGGAGATAGGCCAGTACCAGGAGGCCACCATGGAGATGGATCTGGCCATGGCGGAGAAGGATCCGGAGGCCACCATGCGGATTGCGGGAAAGCTCCTGTCATGCATAGAAGACATAACCAGCTACAGCCGGTCTCGGCTTTATGGGCATATGGAGTTCAAGGAGCTGTCGGAGGAGTTCTGTGGGCAGATGCGGGAGACCCTGATAAAGGCGCTGCGGGAGGAGGAGAACTTCGGGTACATGAAAGGGGAGGCGCGCTGGCAGGAGCTGTTGGAAAGCTGCGGGGAGGTTCCGTGGGGCCAGGGAGGTAGTGGGGCCCACTTCTCTAATAACCGCTAGGAAGCGCCGAGCTGCGCAGACTGGAATGGCCTGCACGAAACGGACACTATCCGCTTTGTGCAGGCATTCCGGTAGCTGCGGGCATGGCTATGAGGATCCCAAGGAGTTTAGAGTGGCATGGCTATGGGGGACCCCAGGGTTTTGGCATGGCATGGTTTTAAGGGACCCAAGGGTTTGGTGGGACATGGCTATGAGGGACCCAAGGAGTTTAGAGTGGCATGGCTTTAAGGGCCCCCGAGGTTTGGCGGGGCATGGCTATGAGGGGCCCAAGGGCTGCGGGGCATGGCTTTAAGTGTCTCAAGGGTTTGGCGGAGCATGGACAAGAGAGGCTCGTGGCGTAGTGCGGCCCATGGGAGTGGCGCATGTATTCCGGCAGCGCCGGATGGCTTGCCAGGCGCTGAAAAAGCCGGTTCTTAAGGACAGTTTTTTCAGCATCGGTATCATGCTGAAATTATATTACATAGCTGTCGCCATCTGCTGGATACGCCATGGGGAAAGGCAGCGTGCTTTCCGCCTGCTTCAGGATATCATACTTATCAAGGGGCCATACATGCACCGGCAGCACCTTCTCCGCCTTGCAGCTTAGCAGCCGTTCTGCCAGCCGCTCCGCCGGGAAATGGGCGCACTCCACCACGAAAGCGTCCACCGGCTCCTCCTCCAGGAATGCCGGATAATCTATCGTCTCTCCGTTCAGGTCCCCGGAGATGTACACCCTCTTGCCGCCGCTTTCCAGGAGATACCCGTATGCGGGGCGGCCCTGGGCCCGCAGATGCCCGGTGGGGAAGGCGGTCACTTTCATCTCCCCGTCCTGATACACCTCCCCCTCCTTCATGAGCCGCAGGCGTACACGATCATTGGGGAAAAGGGCAGGATCCCCCAGGGTGGCCTCCAGAAAGGCAGTCACCGCGTCGATGCCCTTCTGCTCCGGCAGGAACACGTCAAAGCGCATATCCGTATAGTACCAGCAGGCGATGCCGATCAGCCCGAAGAGACAGTCCACATGGTCGCCGTGCATGTGGGTGATGAACACCGCCCTGATTTTGTTGATGTCCACGTTCTGCCGCAGCAGGCAGTCGAACACCGGGGCTCCCGCGTCGATGATGTAGCCGCCGTTCTCCGTCTGGGCAAGGATGCTCTGGCAATACCGGTCCGCCGCCGGGACGCCGTGGCTGGTTCCTAAAAAGGTGAGTTTCATATGTGATTTCCTCCTGTCCGGGCAGGCCATGGGCGCAACTTTCCGATGCAGCCATATTGTGCCTCCGATGATTTTGTAGTAATATTGTAACAGGCCGTTCACGCGGCAGCAAGTCAAAAAATGAATGGATTGCTTGGAAAGGATGGTTTTGCCGTGGTTCTTTATCATGCCAGCAAACAGAGGGTTGAATTTCCTGAGATACGGAAAACAAGATATAAATTATCGGCGCTGAACTGCCTGACTTATGAAAGGAGTGAAATCCTGTATGACCGAAAAAGAAAGAAATGATTATTTTTATGTGTGTTCATTGATTGAGTATATCGCGCGGGAGACGAAGAACAGGCGGGGAATCATCGCTGGAATATTGGGGAAAAGCGGTGTGGAGAAGCTTCTTTATGATGCGGAGGTAAATCATTGCCTTTCCTTTGAGCAGGTAAGCGATGAGGTGATAGAACAGTATGGAATCTCTAACGGAGACTTCGATACGATTACAGAATGCAAATATGTAGTCCCCAGTTTTCAGGATATCGGGAAGCTGTACAGCATAATGATTGAAGACTGCGCGGAGCCCGGCGGAGAGGTGGCCGAGCTCATGAAGATTTTTTCGTCCTTCATCAGCGATGAGATATCCGATTTCCAGACAGATGTCTATTATCAGAATCCGAATTATCTGGAATGCTGTTATAGAGAGGGGCATCTGCTGGATTAAACAGAGGCAGGGGGGCGGATATGAGCAGGAGCTTCAAAAAGACACCGATTTATAAGGACGGGGGCTATCAATCAGATGGAAAGAGGATTGCCAACAGGAAAGTCCGCCGCGCCCCAAATGACACATTTTCCACCGGCAAGCGCAAATTGTATAAAAAGATATACGAGACCTGGGACATCAACGACTATGTAATCCGGTGGACGCGAAGGGACGCGGAGAAAATCGGGAGGCGGAAGGAGTGGGAAAGGTAAGCCTTTTCAATGATTTCACGCCATGCGGTTTTGGCTCTCGCTTTCCCTAATTCTATCGCAGTAAAATTTCTCTGATTTCTTTGATTCGCTCACTGGAAGGATTGGTCCTCAGGAGATTGGCAAGTCTCTCGATCATTTCAATATCTGACAGAGAAGCGTCATTGGGGCTGGCATTGATCGTGTGATAAGACAGAAATTTGCCGCTGATGACCTTTTTCTGCATTATCTCGGATTTCAGCAATTCATCTGCGAACAGCCTCAAAGTGCGTCCGGCCTGCAGGACATCGATGGGATTTGCGGAACCCCAGCGAATTTCCATGACATAATCGTTCGGATACGTAATATTGTGTATAACCTTATAGTTGGAGCTGCTTTGGCTACGCTCATTGAATTTGACTCTGCAGTCCTCAATCAGTTCTTTGTGTTCGCTGACGCTTTCTTTTGAGCGTACGAAATGTGCGCTTGTAATATATTCATTCATTGTCTGTCCCCTTTTGTTCTTTTCAGCATCCCGATAAGAGTAATATAAACTGTCCGCGGCCCGAAGTCAAGGGTATGATGAGGGGGGAGTATCTGTTTTTTGGACTTGTATTTCTGCTTGGCATATGTTAAAATATAATATAGATACTGGTTAAAGCATTAATAGATAAATTCTATGCCGATATGGCGGGCGGTTAGTCTCACGGATTCAGGACTTGTTTTTTACGAAAGGAGAAAAAAGATGGGAGAAGAAAAGAAAGAGAGGTTTAGTTCTGGGCGCATAATGGCTGCAGAGGTGTTGCAGAACATGCAGAACAGATGGAAAAGGGGGCAGCATACAAGGAATTTTTCTTTAAGTCTTTAAGACAGCGCTTGAATGGGAACCGGGAAGACCGGGGCGATGAAGAACGAATGAGGAATGATGAAGCTTTGAAGACCGGGGAAGAGCGGGGAAGACCGCGTGGGAGGATTTTTTATGACAAGCTTACAGGCGAAATCTAAGATGAAGAAATATCTGAAAGAGCACTTCATAAAGTATCAGGAAGATACTGATGATGGTGTAAGCCGATACACTATGCTATATGAAGGCTGCGACTGTTGCCCTGACAAGGTGCTGGAGGCATGTATCTGGTTTTACCAGGATCTCATGGAATGCCGTGTCTATTATAATAGAAATGGACAGCAGTGGTGCAGGGAAAGCAAGAACCGTGATGACCTGCTTAAACTGCTGAATTTTATTAACGCAAGACTCTGGGTTAGCATGGATGACGGGGAAGGCGGCGCTCTTTATAGCCTCAATTATCTTTATACTTCGCGGTTCTACATGACGGAGGATTTCGATATTGTCATGACTACCATGATTCCTTACGATTTTTATGAAGTGGCGCCATTGGAGACCGAAGACTATGTCACTGGCGCCTGTCCGGATGTGCTCGAAATGCTGAGTGCCCACATCTTCTGTGTGCTTCTCGGAGAAATGAGCGCGGAACAGGCCATAATGAGGGTGAAGACGGAGATTCTCGGCGAAAGAGAATATGTGTGAAAGGAAGGAGAGACGGATTATGGCATACCGAAATATTAAAAAACTGATGCAGGACTGTGCAAGCCCATCCACCTATAACTTTGAACTGGAATGTGACTACGAAGATTACAAGGCCTTGCCGTTATTTGAAAGGTATCTTGTATATAAGTCCACAGCCCTGGGTGACCATATATTGAAGGAGGCGGAAAAGAGCGGACTTGACGAGAGATGGGCGGAGGGCTGCTACCATGAGGCGGCGAATTTTTGCGTGGACAGTTACCGGAAGTATGATCTTCCAGACTGCGATGGCTGGGGCGGCAGATGCAAATTGGCTATAGATCTGTATCAGCAGCTTTGGGGCTGGAAAGAGGGGGACAGTTCCCTTTATCGGGCAGTGGAACCAATCGTGTTGGGCGGGGATACATTTAATTCTGTACAGACGACGTTGAATCGATATATTCATAATATAGTAGAAAATGATTCGGAATATAAACAACACATAATGCCCGGCGGGAATGCGAGCATACGCTTCTGCATACAGTTGTACTGTCTGTATGGAAAAGGATTTATCGAACAGCTTGTGAAGAATGAGGAGCTCTCCCGTTTCGTGAATCTTACACATTCGATGGGAAATCTGGTGCTCATCCCGGGCGGTTATAACAGAAGCCGCGGCATGGCAAAGGAGATACGGGATTACGCGGATTTGTCGCTCTTCAATTTGCTCCATGACTGTGACGGCAAAGCCAAATATTTCGGAGAAGATTCGAAGGAGAGGGAGAAGCGCTTTAATAGATATATCAACTTTTCATTTCTCTGGGATTATGTGGAAAAGAGCGCTGAAGGTATCTATGAAGTGCGGCCTCTGTGCGATTCTCACAGGCTGAAAATGCAGACATGGGATTCCTTGGGCATATGGGATGATAAAAATGTCTTGCCGAAAAAAGAGGAATTGGAGGATCTGTGCAGAAACATAAACAGAGGAATTGCCCGGCGAGGAGTGTTTATGACAGCCATGCTGGAGATTTCCATGAAATTTCCTGATGTGTATGCACTTCTCATGCAGAAGGTGTTCCTGACAGAGCAGGTCTATGATGGATATGGGGAAGTGATTGCGGCAGTCAAAGAACAAATCCGCACCTGCTCCGCAGATATAAGCAGGGCAGCAGCGATTGTGGATAAATTGGAGGATACATGGAGATAAAAGACAAAGAAACCTGCTTCCCAAGGACATTCAATGAACAGATGGCATGGATAGGCGAGGAAGTAGAGCATATCGTCAAACATAATGCAACACGTCAGACAAAGCAGAGTATCCGGCAGCAGGGCAGAGAGGCATACGGCCAGAACGGCTATACCCACACCATAAAGCGCATGTTCGACATCATAAAAGCCGACCCGAAGAACAGGGCGCTTATGCGGGAGGTGGACAGGGCGGAACAGGAGCTGACCGCCTTTCTCTATGATGAACCAGGCGCTTTGCCGGAGGAAGAAATCTTAGCATACTGGAACAACTACATGTGGGCCTATACAGCGGAACAGGAGTCCTGCCATGAACATTATTTCATTATGAGAGGTTGCGATGGCTTTCACGACAGCGATGAATGGATCGGCATATATCAGGCCTGGCATCAGGCAAGGGACGCCTACGTCAAAGCAGCCGCACAGTTGGAAGAGGAGCATCGAAAAACTGCCGATGATTCCACGAGAGCGCATGAAAAAATCATGGTCCATATTTTCGACGAGGCCACAGGAAAATGGAGCCATGACGTTGACCCGGAGCTGATGTTCAAAAGAAATGTCCCTGCGGATACAGACAAGCATAAAGAGATTGAATGCCTCATCGACGCGCCGTATATGTTCCTGTGGATACTGGAGAACGTAAGAAAAGGCCTGTCCGGGTATTTCTATGACCATTCCCCGGATAACGGCAGAAGGAACGAAGCCAAGACCATCCCCGTGCGGTTTGAAATAGAGCATACCTATCAGGCATTCGATTTCCTTGAATGGTACTGGGGCGACTTCAACGCATGCCCTGACTGCCAGACCATGAAGGAAAAAGCAAAGCAATGGCAGGAAAGCTACGGCGCGGAGCTCACAAGGATCTCCCACGATACCCTGACATTCCGGTGCCCCAGCCTGTCGGCAGAACAGGCCGGGGAAATCATAGCACAGGCCGCCGGGCTCCATGCGGAGATTGTAGACTGCAGGCCCGAAGAGCTGGTGTCCTATATGATGAGAGAACGCACGTTCACGTTGTGGTGGGACTAGAGGGAGTCCAGATGGCAATTACATTTCAGGAAATAAGGTACGACTGTATGCGCGTATACGGAATCGGAATGGAGGCCGATTCCGAAGAAGTGCATAACCCCAGATATAAGGATTGGGACACAACCCGGGTAAAAAGGATGGTAATCGTCCTGTCCGGGGAACCCAGGCAGGACATCATGGATTGAACCCATATAAGGAGGGACAAAGCCTGTGCAGACAGTGACATTCGTGATCGGAGCCACAGCCTCCGGCAAAACTTATTTCATCAATATGAATTATTCCGGAAGAGATGTCGATATTCTGAATATATACGATTACCAGCAGCGCGCATACCAGGAAGCCGGATTCGGCGATTCGATTCCCTTCGGAGCCCGGTTCCGCTGCCTTATGAGGGCCCAGGACATGCTGCTGGAGGATATCGTGGAAAGACTGTCGGCGGGCCGGGACGTGGTCGTGGAGCAGACCTTCTACAAAGCGAAACGGCGCATCACGTACATCGAAAGGATCAGACAGGCGGCGGAGGTCCGGATCGAGGTATATGTCATGTGCCCCGGCGATTCCCGCTGGAAGGCGAATCTGGAAAGCAGGGGGCTTAAGGGCAGCTATGAGGGGTACAGACGTGAAGCGGCGGAGCTGGAGTTCCCCAATCCCGCGGAAGGCTTCGACAGGATATATGAGGCCGTGGACGGAGCCGTAACGCTGCGGATGGATGCGCCCAGGCCTGAGATTCTGGAGAGGGCAAAAGAGGAGCTTGCCCGGGAGGCGGAAGGCATCCGGGAGGAGGACGAGGTCCGGCGCAGAAGAAAGGAACTGGTGGAAAGCATGTCCGTCAGACCATTCTGGCACTATTGTGAGGTCTGCGGCAGGAAGGAGTTCCTCACGGCCGGGGATGCCTATGACAGCGGCTGGGACTATCCGCCCCGGATGGGACATTTCGGCCTGCTTGGCCCCAGGACATGCGGCGACTGCGGGATAGGCGGCACCTTGTGGTTCAAGATAAACGCGCCCGGCAGATTCCCGGTGGTATTGGAGGGGGAGCTGACACTGGAGGAGCTGGCCACGTGGAGGCGGATCAAGGCCGAGCCGGAGAGCCTGCTTGCAGAGGAGACGGAATGATTTTTACTGCGGCTATTGGCTATGGCATAGAATCGGAGAGCCCTGACGCCTGTTGTCAGGAAAGTGCGGGATTGGCCGAAACAGAGAACAGGGCACAGGATTGGCCGAAACAAAACAGAATGGGAGGATATCCATGAATTACAGAACAGACAGATACGGAAACCGGATTTCCGCCTTGGGCTACGGCTGCATGCGGTTTTCCAGGACGGCAGGCAGAATCCACATGGAGAAGGCGGAGAAGGAGATCATGGCAGCCTACCGGGGCGGCGTGAACTATTTCGACACCGCCTATGTATACCCCGGCAGCGAGGCGGCCCTGGGGGAGATCCTGGAGCGCAACCACATCCGCAGCCAGGTATCCATCGCCACCAAGCTTCCCCATTACCTCATCAAGTCCGCGGACAGCTGTGAGAAATATTTCAGGGAGCAGCTGAGCCGCCTGCGCACGGATTATGTGGACTACTACCTGATGCACATGCTGACGGACGTGAAGACCTGGGAGCGCCTGAAGGCCCTGGGCATCCTGGAATGGCTGGAGGAGAAGAAAAAAAGCGGCGCCATCCGCCAGATCGGCTTCTCCTACCACGGGAATTCCGACATGTTCTGCCAGCTGGTGGATGCCTACGACTGGGACTTCTGCCAGATCCAGTACAATTACATGGACGAGAACAGCCAGGCGGGCCGGAAGGGCCTGAAATACGCCAACCAGAAGGGCCTGCCGGTGATAATCATGGAGCCTCTGCGGGGCGGCAAGCTGGTGAACCGCCTGCCCGGAGAGGCGGAGGAGATTTTTGAACGGTATCCCGTGAAGCATACGCCGGCCCAATGGGCGTTTCGGTGGCTCTGGAACCAGCTGGAGGTGACCTGCGTGCTGTCCGGCATGAATTCGGAAGAAATGGTGGCGGACAATCTGCGGACGGCCTCGGAGAGCCATGTGGGCGAGATGGGCCAGGCGGAGGAGGACATGCTGCGGAGCGTGGTGCGGGCCATAGACGCGAAGATGAAGGTGGGCTGCACGGGCTGCGGCTACTGCATGCCCTGCCCCAGGGGCGTGGACATCCCGGGCACATTCGCGGCCTACAACAGATGCGCTTCCGAGGGGAAGCGCGCCGCGTTCATGGAGTATTTCATGTGCACCGCCCTGCGGAAGGACTCCTCGGCGGCCTCCAATTGCATCGAATGCGGGAAATGCGAGGGGCACTGCCCCCAGCACATCGAAATCCGCCGGGAGCTGAAGAATGCCAGGAAGCAGCTGGAAGGGCCCGTCTACCGGATAGGCCGGAAGGCGGTGGAGCTGTTCAGGGCCTATTGAGGCTGTATAAATCCCCTTAAAACCGGCAAGACTCCTGCCAAAGGCAAAAGGCCGGACCGGAGCGCAGTACCTTCGGCCCCCACAGCGGCCTTGCAGCGGGAAAGGGGAAAGGGCGATGATATCATTCCTGGAGATGGTGCAGCGGTATCCGATCGGCGCGAAGGTGGATCTGCCGAAGCGGGAGGGAAAGGGAGGCCCGCAGGAAATCGTGGGCTATGAGTATTACAATGGGACGGGGTTCCTGGTCTTTGGAGACGAGGAGAGGGTGAGCGTGGATCAGCTTTCGGGGGAGCCGCGCCCAAAGCTTTATTAAATCTTAACATTTACACAATAGAAAAGTAAAAAACCCGGGCCTCCTGCTATTTTATAATCGAGACAGCAGGAGGTCTTCATGATGGGATATTACAGGACGATGGAAAGAAAAGCGGCTGGCGGGAGGACTGGGCAGCCATATATGGAGCGGTTCAGCGCAGGGCAGCAGGGAACAGGGGGCCGGGGCCGCCAGGGAACGGAGGGCCGCAGCGCCAAAATTCCGGATATCAGGCAGCAAGGCCCCAGGCCGCAGGACAGGAGCCGCACCAGCACGCGCTCAGCCGCTGCCCGGCGGGAGCTGCGCAGGAGGCGCAGAAGGAGGCGGCAGGCCCTGGGATTTTTGAGGTTCGCGGTATGCCTGTTCCTGGTGTTCGGCATATTGGTGATGGTCAAAGGCGGAATAGCCCTGGCGGCTTCCCTGGGCCGGGCTCTGGGAATGGGCAGGGAGGAGGAGACCAGGAGCCTGATCCTCCCGGAGGAGGATGCAGCCGCCCTGTATGGGGACAGATACGGAGAGAAGCTGGCGGAGCTGCTGGAGCGCAATGAAGAGGCGGCGGACTATGTAGAAAGCTATCCGGAGCGGGAGGTCTACAAAAGCCAGCCCATAGACCTGACACAGGAGTTACAGAGCGGCAGCGTCCCTCTCCTGATGCAATGGGACAAGCGCTGGGGCTACGACGCTTACGGCAGCAACATGATAGGCCTTGCCGGCTGCGGGCCGGTATGCCTGACCATGGCCTATCTGCATTTCACCGGGGATGCCGCCATGACACCCCGGGAGATGGCGGCCTTTGCCTATGACAACGGATACTACACCGAGGACGCCGGGACGAAATGGAGCCTCTGGACAGAGGGCGTAGGGAAGCTTGGGCTCGTGGGGGAGGAACTGCCCCTGGACGAAAATAGGATGAAACAAGCATTGGACGACGGGAAAGTAATCGTCTGCAGCATGGGCCCCGGGGACTTTACCACGGAGGGCCATTTCATCCTGATCCGGGGCTATGACGGGAACGGCTTCTACGTCAACGACCCCAACCGCAGGAGCAATAGCGAAAAGCAGTGGGAATTCGACACCCTGCGCAGCCAGATCCGGAACCTTTGGTCATTGTACGGGTGATTCGTTGGCCTGCCGTCGGCTTTTTCTTTGTTAGTGTATAATTCTTTCTCTTTCTATTTCTTTCTTTCTCATGTATAATTTGAGAAAAGATGAGAAGGAAAAGAGGCGTTTCGGATGAGATATGAATTTTGGGTAGGTTCCTATGGGATAAAAGAGGAGGAGACAATCGCCAGATTTTCGCTGGATACGGAAACCGGGCAGATGGTGAAGGCCTACAGTTATCGGGGAGCGGAGAATCCATCTTGGATCGGCCTGAACAAGGCGAGGACAGTTCTGTATTCGGTAGAGGAGCTGTCACCCCGGGGGCGGATCCGGGCATTCGGCATAGGGGAGCAGGGGCTGTCGCCCAGGGCCCGCTTCTCCACCGGAGGGGCAGATCCCTGCCACATCTGCCTGGACGAAGGGGAGCAGCATCTGCTTACGGCCAACTATACCAGCGGCTCCCTGGCGGCCTTCGGGCTGGACGGAGAGGGAATCCCTGTCCGGGAGACGGATTTCATCCAGCACAGCGGCAGCGGCAGGAACCCCGCCAGGCAGGAGGGGCCCCATGTCCACTTCTCCTGTGTCAGGGGGGAGCAGGCCTTTGTAGCGGATCTGGGCACGGATTTGGTGCATATCTACGTTCTGGACAGGAAAACAGGACGTTTGGAGGATACGGGAAAGCCCCTGAGGCTTCCGGCCGGTGCAGGCCCCAGGCATCTGGCGTTCCATCCAGGCATCCCCGGGCTGATCTACGTGGCCTGTGAGCTGGACAGCAGCGTGGCCCTGTTCCGGGAAAAGGAGGGAGAGTACGTGCTGGAGGGGATGGTCTCGGCCCTGCCGGAATCCTTTCATGGGGAAAACACGGCCGCCGCCATCCGTATCCACGGGGACAGGCTCTTTGTCAGCAACCGGGGCCATGACAGCATCGCGGTGTTCTCGATGCAGGAGGACGGCGGGCTGTGCCTGTGCCAGACGGTTCCCACAGGAGGAAAGGTTCCCAGGGACTTTGCCATCATGGGGGAATACGTGGCAATCGCCAACCAGGGCTCCGATGAAATCACGGCTCTGCGCATGAATCCGGAGACGGGGAAACTGGAGCCCACAGACATCCGCACGCCCATGCACCGCCCCACCTGCATCTGCCCAGCCTGAGCCTTTGAGCCTTAAGCCTGCGCCGCCTTGCGCCATGGTCATGACGGCAGCGGCGCAGATTCCTTCTGAACCGTTGCCTATAATAGGTCTCGGGATTTTCATGCAAAATACGCATGAAAGCATCTCACGGCGGCTCGAGTGAACAGTAACCATAATAGTCTACTGCCATAACTTGGTTCGCCTGCGGGGTTGTAACTGGCGCGGAAATGTGGTATAATCTCCTTAAATTTACTATAAAAGTCCCTATGCCATTCTAGCACCGCGAGTGTTTTTGCGCTTCCTATGCGCAAAAAGGGAGACAGCTGTGCGCCAAAATGAGCTTCTCTTGCTCATTTTGTGTGCATCACCTAAACTCTCAGACTTTCAGGTATGGTGGTGCGGCTGGCTGCATGGGAGTTTAGGTAGGAATGTGGCCAAATGGGGAGGAACGAGTATGAATCTGGTAATTACCATGAGTCGAAGGTTTGGAACCGGTGCCAGCACCATTGCGGCGGAGCTGTCTGAGAAACTGGACATTCCGGTGTATGACAAGGCGTACATAGAGCATGAGCTGGAGGGCCATAGCTATGCGGACGAGACGGAGCTGATCAGGGAGCTGGCCTCTCGCTCCTGCATCATCTTAGGGCGCTGCGCCTCGGAGATCCTGCGGGATCAGGGGAACGTGTTCAACATCTACGTCTGCGCCGACAAGGAGGACCGCATCCGGCGCGTCATGGGCCAGAAGTCCCTGCCCTACGAGGAGGCCAAGGCTATGCTGGAGGAGAACGACAGGGCCCGCAGCGAATACTATTACCGGCATACGGGAAAGGTCTGGGGGGACGTGAACAACTACCACATGATTCTGGACACCTCCCAGTTCGGCATCCAGAACTGCGCGGGCATTTTGCTGAAATATTTCGAGCGGATTGAAGTGATATAAAACTGTATCAACGGAAAGCGGGTGATGATATGCCAAATGGCCTGGAAATCATGAAAGCAGCCATCGACGATTTTAAAAAGATTCAGGACTATATGATTCTGGCCAAAGAAGAGAACGCGGAAAGGACATACGCAAAGCTGAAGGACGAATATCTTTCTTTAAAAGCGATCCTGACAGTGGCCGGCGTCAACCTGACGGACATTGATAAGATGAAAGAGTGATTCCAGCCGGGAGCTGACAGAATCAGAATTGCACTTACGCACCCTTAAGACCACGACCACGGTCTTAGGGGTGCTTTTCATATAAAAAACTCTTTACTTCAAGCCCGATTCGGATTAAAATAACATACTTGTAGGGAGGTGCGTTATGTTCTTGATTTATTTTCTGCTGTGGATTGTCTTCAACGGCGCGGTCACGTTGGAGATATGCCTGTTCGGCCTGACAATCGCCGGGGGGCTGCTTGCCTTTTCCTGCAGGTTCATGGATTACAGCCTGGCCAGGGAGCGCAGGGTCTACAGGAATGCCTTCCTGTTCCTGAGATACTGCCGCCTGCTGGTCACGGAGATTGTCAGGGCCAACGTGAATGCCATGCGCATGATACTAACCCAGCGGGAGGAGATAGAGCCTGCGCTGGTGAGCTTCCGCACCGACTTAAAGTCCCGGGCGGGAAAGGCCCTGCTGGCCAATGCCATCACCCTGACCCCGGGGACCATCACGGTGACCCTGGAGGGGGCCGAGTACACCGTGCACTGCCTGGACGAGTCCATGGCGGAGGGCATCCAGGACAGCGAATTCGTGACATATATCCGGAAATTTGAGGAAACCATATAAATGCACCGGCTGACCGGCGGTGCGAGAGGGCATTTTTCAGAGGAGAAGGACAGGGATGGGAAGAGGAATCGAGGGCCTGGAGGAGGCTTATGGCATATTTTTCACAGGAGCGCTGATCGTGCTGGCAATCCTGGTGGTGCTTTGCCTGATACGGGCCATCATCGGCCCCAGGGTGGCTGACAGAATCGTGTCGGTAAACATGACGGGCACTATGGTCATCGTGATAATCGCCATTCTTGCGCTGATGCAGGAAGAAGGGTATCTGGTGGATATCTGCCTGATCTACGCCATGATCAGCTTCCTGGCGGTGATTGTGCTGGTGAAGGTGTACATGGGCGTATATCTGGAAGGGAAGCGGAAGAAGCCGAATGACCACGAGGATATAATAGAAAAGCCGGCAGAGGAGGATGCATCATGATCGTGCTGGAATGGGCACGGTTCTTAATAGGCGGTGGACTGCTCCTGTGCGGCCTGGGAACCTTCATCATAGAAATCATAGGCGTGTTCCGCTTCCGGTACGTGCTGAACCGCATGCACGCTGCGGCCATCGGGGACACGCTGGGGATTGGCTTCGCGCTGTTGGGGCTGATTGTCATAAGCGGGTTCAACTTCACGTCCCTGAAGCTGTTTTTGGTCATCGTGTTCCTCTGGTTCTCTTCCCCGGTGTCCTCCCACCTGATCGCCAGGCTGGAGGTGAGCACCAACGAGGAGAGCGGGAAGCGCTACCGGACGAGGCGGCTGGACGCCCCCAGAATGGGGGATGCCCCTGGAAAGGGGGATGCCCCCGGAACGGGAGATACCTTCGGAGACGGAACCGGCGGTGCGGCCAGGGAGCCTGAAGGCCAGTCCGGGAAAGAATGATCCAGGAGAGAGAAGGAGGCGAGGAACTTGACCATATTTACCTGTATATTGCTGGGCTTCCTGGTGGTCTGCGCCATAGCGGCCAGCCTCTCCAAGAAGCTTTTGAACACCATACTGATCTTCATGTCCTACAGCCTGGTCATGTCTATCATCTGGGTGCTTCTGGAGTCCCCGGATCTGGCCATCACGGAAGCCGCTGTGGGGGCCGGAGTCACCACCGTCCTGTTCCTGGTGACCCTGAAGAAAATCGATGCCATCATCAAAAAGGAAAGCGCACAGGAGGAGACAGATGAGCAGGAAGGTGCCTGAGGAGACGTACCGCAAGACCTTTTCCTACCGGTTCAGACAGTGGCTGGACGGCACCAAAGATCCCTTTCTGAATCAGGTAGAGATGAAAAAGCAAAAGCCCTTTGCTGAGAGCGAAGAGGCCAGGGAGCGCAGAGAACAGGACAGCAAGGCGCTGGAGGCGAAGGTCTACGACCTGGAGCACAATTTCGAGATGCGGATCTTTAACAGAATCTACAGAGTATTCTGCATCCTGTTCTGCATCTTCCTGGTGGTCATGCTGCTGGCGGCAGTGTCAGACCTGCCCCCCTTCGGCCATGCGGAGAACCCGGCCAACAACGAGGTGGCGCAGCGCTATATCGAGAAGGGCCTGGAGGAGACCGGCGCGGTGAACATCGTTACGGGCATGATCCTGGACTACAGGGCCTTCGACACATTGGGCGAGTCCCATGTGCTCTTCATCGCCACCTGCACCGTGTTGATTCTGCTGCGCAGGGACGGCAAAAAGGAGCAGGAGGAGGGACAGGACAATGACAGGCTCTACGAGCCCAAAAACGATGTGATTCTGCAGACCGTGGCCAGAGTCCTGGTGCCGCCCATCCTGCTCTTTGGAATCTACATCATTCTGGCGGGACATTTGGGGCCGGGAGGCGGGTTTTCTGGGGGCGCGGTGATCGGCGCGGGGCTGATTCTGTACCTGAACGCTTTCGGCTTCGCGAAGACGGAGCGGTTCTTTACGGCGAAGACCTACCGCAGGATGAGCTTCTGTGCCCTGGCCTGCTACAGCATCGCCAAGAGCTATTCCTTCTACACCGGGGCCAACCATATCGAGAGCGTCGTCCCCCTGGGAACGCCTGGCGCGATCCTGAGCGGTGGACTGATACTGGTCCTGAACATATGCGTGGGCGTGGTGGTGGCGGGCACTATGTATACCTTTTATGTCATGTTCCGCAAGGGCGGCTATTGAGGAGGCGTGAATCCATGCACTGGGAATACTTACTGAACAACTATGAGGAGGCTGTGGCCATGATTCTGTTCGGCATCGGCTTCTCCAATCTGCTCCTGCAGAAGAACCTGATCAAGAAGATCATAGGCCTCAACATCATGGACACAGCCACCTACCTGTTCCTGGCCCTGAAGGGCTACATCGCGGACAGGAAAGCGCCGGTGGTGGTGGACGGCGTCACCAGCCCGGAGGCCTATATCAACCCCATCCCCAGCGGGCTGGTGCTGACGGGCATCGTGGTGTCCGTATCCGTGACGGCGCTGATGCTGTCCCTGACCATTAGGCTCTACCGCAGATACCACACCCTGGATCTGGACGAGATCACCACCCGGTTGAAGAGGGAGGGGAAATGATGGAGTTCGTGCAGAATTTTCCCTTCCTGTCCATTATTTTATCCCTTTTCGCCGGGCCCCTGTGCTCCGTGCTGAACGGGAAATGGGCCAGGCGGGTGAACACGGCTGTAATCTCGATAATCGGAATCATGTCAACGCTTGTATTGGGAAACGCCATATCCGCCGGGCGGCCCTATGTGTACCTTATGGGCCATTTCCCTGCGCCCTGGGGCAATGAGATTCGGGTGGGCATCCTGGAGGCCTTTATGGCCTGCTTCTTCTGTGTCATCATGCTGCTGTGCATGCTGGGGGGTATCAGGGAGCGGGAGGCGCAGATCGAGGAGGGAAAGCAGAACCTATACTATGTGATGGTGAATCTCCTGCTGTGCTCCCTGCTGGCCCTGATCTACACCAATGACCTGTTCACCGCCTATGTGTTCGTGGAGATCAACACGATTTCCGCCTGTGGCCTGATTATGATTCGCCAGACCGGGCGGACCTTTGAGGCGGCCGCACGGTACATGATCATGAGCCTGCTGGGCTCCGGCCTTTTGCTTCTGGGCATCTGCCATCTGTACGCCGTCACAGGCCATCTGCTCATGAGCAATATCCGGCAGCAGGTGCAGCTTATTGCGGCCACGGGGCAGTACCACATCTCCCTGATGGTGGCGCTGGGGCTGATGTCCGTGGGGCTGGCCATCAAGAGCGCCCTGTATCCCTTCCACGCCTGGCTGCCGGACGCTTATGGGTATTCCACCCTGTCCTCCTCGGCCATCCTGTCCTCGCTGGTGTCCAAGGGGTATATCTTCCTGCTGATCAAGATATTCTACCGGGTGGTGGGATTCGAGGTGGTCAGGGAGAGCAGGGTGGTCAACGTGCTGTTCGTCTTCGGCATCGCCGGGATGATCATGGGGTCTGTAAGCGCTATAGGAGAGGGGAACCTGCGGCGGATGATCGCCTATTCCTCGGTGGCCCAGATCGGCTATATCTACATGGGGCTGGGGCTGGCCACAGAGGCTGGTTCCATCGCCAGCCTCTACCATGTGCTTTCCCATGGGGCCACTAAGTCGCTGCTGTTCGTGGCGGCAGCGGGGCTTGCGGATGCTTCCGGGGGGAGCGACAGATACGGGGACATCACGGGAGCGGGCTTCCGGAACCGGCTGGCCGGGGTGGCGTTCACGGTGGGCTCCCTGTCCATGGTGGGCATGCCCGTGTTCTCGGGATTCATCTCCAAGCTGCTGTTCGCACAGGCAGCGGTGGGGCATACCCACAAGATGCTCCCCACGGTCATCGCCCTGGCAATCAGTACCGTGCTGAATGCCGTATATTTCATGAAGACGGTGATTCGGATCTATACCAGGAAGCCCATGGGGCTGTCCGGGATGGGCAGTGGGGGCGCTGAAACAGGCAGGGTGGTCAGCCTCAGCGAGCAGCCCGCCAAATCGGCGGCGCTGGTGTGCTTCATTCTGCTGAATCTGATACTGGGGCTGAATTCGGATCCTATCGTCCGGCTGATCCAGAGCGGCATTGAGATGTTCGAGTAGTGGGCCGGAGGGCCTTAAGTCCAGCTAAGAAATATCAAGAGCCAAATGAAAACAGCGTCTGCCCCGCGCGGCACCCCGGAGGATTTACGGACGCGTTTCTTTCGCGGCCGGAAATTCTCTGCCCATGTCTGGGTGCTGGGCGGGGCAGATGCGGAACTAATAACTAGGAGGGAAGCTTTGATGGATGCGTTGTTGCTGATTCCGATAGCACTGCCTGTGGTGGGCGGCGCGGCTCTGCTGGTTTCGTCCTTTCGGGAGGGGGCGTCCGTGGCGGGCAGACAAGATTCCGGAACCGGAGGGAGCGGCCTGACGGCCAGCCGCACCGCCGGAGGCCAGGAGGAGAGCCGTGTAGGGCTCTGCGTCTATGTGGGCATGGTGCTGGGCATTTCCGTGATTCTGGCACTGACGCTGTCCTGGACGGGGGAGCGGGAGCTTGTGCTGTTCACGCTGCTGGACACCATCCCCGTGTACTTCCGCATTGACGCCGTGGGCAGGCTGTTCGTGACGGTGGTCAGTCTCATATGGCTCATGTCTGCCCTGTCCGCCTTTGTCTATATGCGTCATGAGGGGAAAGAGAAACGGTATTTCGGCTTTTATCTGATATTATATGGGATACTGGTGGCCTCCGACTTCGCGGGGAACCTGGTGACCCTGTACCTGTTCTATGAGCTGACCACTTTGGCGTCCATGCCCCTGGTGCTCCACAGCGGCAAGCGGGAGTCCGTCATGGCGGCATTGAAATATCTCTTCTACTCCCTGTGCGGAGCGTATGGGGGACTGTTCGCCATCTTCATCTTATATCGCTACAGCGATACTCTGACCTTTGCGGCAGGGGGGACATTGAACATGGCGGCAGCGCAGGGACATGAGGGAATCCTGCTGATCGCCGTGTTCGCCGCGCTCCTGGGCTTCGGGGCCAAGGCCGGCATGGTGCCGCTCCACGCCTGGCTCCCCACGGCCCATCCCGTGGCCCCGTCCCCGGCGTCCGCGGTGCTCTCTGCCATCATCGTAAAGTCCGGCGTGCTGGCTGTGGTCAGGGTGGTGTTCTACATCGTGGGGGCGGAGTTCCTGCGGGGGACTTGGGTGCAGCAGGCCTGGATGACGCTGGCGCTGTTGACCGTGTTCATGGGCTCCATGCTGGCCTACCGGGAGCAGGTTTTCAAAAAAAGGCTGGCCTATTCCACGGTAAGCCAGGTATCCTACATCATGTTCGGGCTTTCCCTGCTGACTGCCGATGCCTTTACCGGGGCCATGCTCCATGTGGCGGTGCACGCAGTGGTGAAATGCGGCCTGTTCCTGACGGCTGGCGTGTTTGTATATTATTTTGACTATACTAGGGTGGAGCAGCTTACGGGGATCGGGAAGCGGATGCCGAAGACTATGTGGTGCTATCTGCTGCTGTCGCTTGCGCTGGTGGGAATCCCGCCTACCGGGGGCTTCATCAGCAAATGGTATCTGGCGGAGGGGGCGCTGCAGTCCGATACCGGGGTCTTCGCCTGGCTGGGGCCGGTGGTGCTGTTAGTCAGCGCCCTGCTCACCGCCGGGTATCTGCTGCCGGTGGCCATGAAGGGATTCTTCCCGGGCGTCGGTGCTGAGCCGGAATCCAGGGATGAAGGGGACAAAGGCTCCGGTGGGCTGGCGGCTGTGCCGGAGACAGAGACCAAGACGGGAGCGTCTTCGACATCGGAGCCAGACCCCATACAAGAGCCAGCCCTGGCCATGCTCCTGCCTTTGGTCATCCTTGCGGCCCTGGCGGTGCTTTTGGGAATCTTCCCGGGCAGCTTGATAGAATACGCGTCCCGGATTGCCACATCCGTATTATAGCCAACGATGGAGAAAGGATCTGGTTGCCATGAGAGAGGTCATGATGCTGATAGTAGTGCTTCTGCCTATTTTTACGGGCATTCTCCTGCCGCTGTTATCCTTTCGCAGCAAAAGGGCCATGTGGATCTACCTGGAGGCAGCAGTATGCGCCAACTCCGCGCTGGTCTGCCGGCTGCTCATTGCCGCGCCCGAAAAGGCCCTCACAGTTTTCCGCTTCACCCACGATTTGAGCATCACCCTGCGGCTGGACGGGCCGGGCGCGGTGTTCGCCGGGCTGGTGGCGTTCCTCTGGCCCTTTGCCATGCTGTACGCTTTTGAATACATGGAAAAAGAGGAGAACCCGGGCCCCTTTTTCCTGTTCTACACCGCCACCTACGGCGTGACCCTGGGGGTAGCCCTGTCGGAGAACATCCTGACCATGTACTTCTTCTTCGAGATGCTCAGCCTTGTGACCCTGCCGTTGGTGATGCACACCAGGACAAGGGAGGCCATCCTGGCCAGCAGGGCCTATCTGTACTACATGCTGGGCGGCGCCGCCTTTGCGTTCATCGGCATGATCTTCGTGCTGGTCTACGGCACCACCTCCTCCTTTGTGCCCGGCGGCGTGCTGGACATGGCCAATATCCTGGAGAAAAAGGATACATTGCTGTTAGTCTACGTGCTGTGCTTCGGCGGCTTCTCCGTGAAGACGGCCATGTGGCCATTCTCTTCCTGGCTGCCAAAGGCCAGCGTGGCCCCCACCCCGGTGACCGCCCTGCTCCACGCGGTGGCGGTGGTGAACACCGGGGCCTTTGCGGTGATGCGGGTGACCTACTATAGCTTCGGCACCGGGCTGCTGAAAGGCACCTGGGCCCAGCAGGTGGTGATGGGGCTGGTGGTCTTCACCATTGTGTACGGCTGCAGCCGGGCGGTGAAGGAGACCCATTTCAAAAGGCGGCTGGCCTGGTCCACGGTGAGCAACCTGTCCTATATCCTCTTTGGCGTGACCCTGATGACGCCCCTGGGGATGACGGGGGCCCTGGCCCATCTGGTGTTCCACTCCTTCATGAAGATATGCTCCTTCCTCTGCGCCGGGGCAGTGATGCACCAGACAGACCGGAATTACGTCCATGAGCTGGACGGGCTGGGACATCGGATGCCCAGGGTGTTCCTGTGCTTCACGGTGGCGGCCCTGGCCCTGATGGGGGTGCCGGGGCTGTGCGGCTTCGTCAGCAAATGGCATCTGGCCAAAGCGGCAGTGGAATGCGGAGAGCCCCTGGCCTACGCGGGAGTGGCGGCATTGCTTCTGTCGGCCCTGCTGACGGCGATTTATATGATTGGCATAGTGGTGCGGGCCTTTTTCCCGAAAGGCGATTTTGACTACAGTACTATTGAAAACGTGCGGGAGCCGGGGTGGAGGATGCTGGTGCCCCTGCTTGTGTTTGCGGCATTGATTGTGTGCTTTGGGCTGCGCTCCGGGCCTGTCATAAAAATGCTGGAGGCGGTTGCCTTTGGGGCGATGTGATTTTCGGAGGCTGTTCCTCTTCGACACAGGACTGCTGAAGCAAATGGCGGGGATAGACAATAGCGTGATTCTGCTGAAAAGCGACTATCAGTTCAAGGGGCCGCTGACGGAAAACTTCATCCTGCAGCAGCTCCGCGGGCAATTCCAGGCTGCACCCCGGTACTTTTCTGACAAGAGCAGTGAAATCGACTTTGTGGTGCAGAATGGGACAGAGATTATTCCCATAGAGGCCAAGGGCGGTGAGGACAGGTCTGCGCCTTCTTTCAAGCGCTATGTTTCTGAGCGCAGACCGGAATCAGCGATACGCTTTTCCGGGCGGGGATACCGGAAGGACGGGGCTATCACCAATCTTCCCCTGTATCTGGCCAGGAAGACCAGAGAGCTGCTCTAGGCAGTGGATGGCATGCCTGGAAGCGCGGGAGGAACTGATGGATTTGTTATGGAGGGTGACGAAATTGGAGACAGGATTGGCATTTTTGATATTTTTCCCCTTTGCCGCAGGGCTTCTGGCCTATCTGGCAGGGCGGGCGGATGGAAAAAAAGAGGCAAATGCCCGTGGCCAGGAATCCGGGGGGACGCTGCGGGACTTGCTTGTAGCGTCCTTTGTGGTGCTGGAATTCATCGTTATGACAATTGTGTCATTTTCCGCCATGGGTAATGGAGCGAAGCCGATTCTATCCCTGGACATCCCCGGCGTCTGCGGCCTGGGCCTGCACTTCGCTCTGGACGGATTCCGGTGCATCTACGGCTGCGTGGCCGTGTTCATGTGGATGATGGCCGCAATCCTCTCCAGGGAATACTTCGTCCATCACCACCACCGCGGCCGCTTCTACCTCTTCCTGCTGTGGACGCTGGGAGCCACCATGGGCGTGTTCCTGTCCGCGGACTTATATACCACATTTGTCTTCTTTGAAATCATGTCCTTTACCTCCTACGTATGGGTAGCCCAGGAGGAGAACGGGCCGGCGCTGCGGGCTGCCGCCACCTACCTGGCCGTAGCGGTGACAGGGGGCCTGGTGATGCTCATGGGCATCTTCCTGCTCTACCACCAGCTGGGCACGCTGACCATCCAGGAGCTGCCAAGTGCAGTGGCAGCCTGCCAACAGAAAAACGCGCTCAATGCCGGGGCAGTCCGCCAGCAGAAAAACACGCTCTACGCCGCAGGAGCCTGCCTGCTCTTCGGCTTCGGCGCCAAGGCCGGGGCCTTCCCCCTGCACATCTGGCTGCCCAAGGCCCATCCCGTGGCCCCTGCCCCCGCCTCCGCCCTGCTCTCCGGCATCCTGACCAAAACCGGCATCTACGGCATCCTGATCCTGGGCTGCTGCCTGTTCCCCCAGGACAGGGCCTGGAGCCTGCTGATACTGGCCCTGGGGGCGGCCACCATGCTGGGGGGCGCTGTGCTTGCCGTATTCTCCGTGGATCTGAAGCGGACGCTGGCCTGCTCGTCCATGTCCCAGATAGGCTTCATCCTGATAGGAATCGGGATGCTCAGCCTGCCCGGGACGGAGGGGAATGCGGAATACCGTACATTGGCAGCCCACGGGACATTCCTGCACATGGTGAACCATTCCCTCATAAAGCTGGTGCTGTTCCTGGCAGCAGGCGCGATCTACATGAACGCCCACGCCCTGAACCTCAACGATATCCGGGGCTTTGGCAGAAAAAAGCCCCTGCTGAAAGCCATCTTCCTGACAGGAGCCCTGGCCATCGGCGGAATCCCCCTCTTCGGCGGCTACGTCAGCAAGACCCTGCTGCATGAGAGCATCGTAGAATGTGGGGGCGGCCTGGGGATGCGGCTCCTGGAGTATACGTTCCTGTTCTCCGGCGGCCTGACCGTGGCCTACATGACCAAGCTGTTCGTGGCGGTTTTTGTGGAAAAAAACGGGGATCCCGCGCTGCAGGAGAAATATGACGGGATGAAGCGGTATATGAGTCCGGCCTCCGCCTTTGCCCTGGCGGGAAGCGCGGCCCTGCTGCTCATATGGGGCCTGTGCCCCCACGCCCTCATGGACAGGGCAGCGGGACTGGCCCAGGGCTTCCAGCAGATTACGGAAACAGGACACACGGTGCATTACTTCAGCCTGGGAAACCTGAAGGGCGGCCTGATTTCCATCGGAATAGGCGCGGCAGCGTATCTGGCATTCATCCGAAAGCGCCTGCGTAACAGCAAAGGGGAATATATGGACATCTGGCCCAAATGGCTGGATTTAGAGGAGCTTATCTACAGGCCCCTGATGCTCCGCTTCCTGCCCTGGCTCCTGGGCGGCATCTGCAATGCCCTGGACAGGATCCTCAGCAGCCCGCTGATTTTAAAGACCCTGTCCACAATAGCCGGAGCGCTCTGCAGGATTCTGGACAGCCTGGCGGACGGCCTGGTGGTGACATTGCGAAAGACCCTGTACCGGGACAGTCCCCTGCCCCATGAGCGCCCCGAGGGAAATGTGCTCACAGAGAGCCTGGGCCGGGCGCTGAACGCGATCCAAGCTCTCGGCAACCATATCTGGCGCAGGAAAAGCCCTCTCCACAGGGACTATCTGCACCTGGCGGCGGTGAAGAACGAGCAGTTCAGGGAGACCAACCGCATCATCCAGCGGAGCCTGTCCTTTGGCCTGCTGCTGTTCTGCATCGGGCTGGCCCTGACCTTGCTGTACCTTATCTGGTGGTAGCAGGGCTAAACGCGCCGCTTCCGCTCATAGCTGCCGAAAACGCGGATTATTGAACCTAAAAGAAAGCCGCACGAAAGTCGTTTTACAGGGTCTTTCAGTTAAGGAGCAAGTACTAAAACTTCATATCAAGTTTAATCAAAACCACTGGAGGAGGTGACGGTAAAATATAACAGCTAATAATTCCCTTGAAAATCATCAAATCACAATCGGAATTTGAATGTCTGGAGGAGAAGGAAAATGAATGTTTCGTTATTCTCAAATCAATATCTTGTTCGAAAGATGCGTGACGATGATGCGGCAGAAGTATACGCATTATGCTACAAAAACAGTTTGTACTATCAATACTGTCCACCGTTTGTGTCAGAACAAAGCATTATGAATGATATGAATGCGCTCCCGCCCAACAAGGAAATGTGCGATAAGTACTATCTGGGATTTTATGATGGGGAAAAACTGATTGCTGTGATGGATTTTATCATGGCCTATCCGGATGAATTAACAGCCTTTATTGGATTTTTTATGACGGATGCGTCCATACAGAATACTGGAACAGGGAGCAAGATCATCAATGACCTGTGTGCTTATCTGGCCCGTATTGGGATGGCGAATGTCCGTCTCGGTTGGGTAAAAGGGAATCCTCAAGCAGAACATTTTTGGCACAAAAATGGTTTTAGAGAAACAGGAGTTACATATGATACGGAAAACTATACCGTAATTGTTGCCCAGCGAGGTTTATGAATTCCGGGAACGATTTTGCGAAAAGGGAGATATTTTCTGCCATAACGGAAGGAGGACAGACATGGAAAGCATTCACCTAATCCAAAATACCAAAACATTTGCCTTTTCTGCCGAAAACCCCACCGGTGCCAGAGCCGGCGGCTCCCGGGGCGGAGACTGCACCAAGCTGCGCCCCTGCATCGACATCCATCCCGGGGAGACCGTCACCCTGGTGGACACCGATGGGCCGGGAATGATTCAGAACATCTGGTTCACGGGATATGTGGGCCACAGCTTCATCCTGCGCATCTACTGGGAGGGGGACGAGACTCCATCCGTGGAAGCGCCCATATCGGCTTTCTTTGGCTGCGCCTACGATGAGAACTTCGAAGACCGGGAGGGCAGATACCCCATCCTGAACTCCGCCAAGATTCTGGTGGCCCCCGGGAGAGGCCTGAACTGCTACTGGGAAATGCCTTTCCGGAAGCACTGCAGAATCACCATGGAGAACCGCAGCGGTGAAGACAAGACGCTCTTCTATATGATAACGGGATGCTACATGGATCTGCCCGAAAACATCGGCTACTTCCATGCATCCTACCGCCAGGAGCACCCCGTGCAGAAGGGCCGCTCCTACACCGTCATCGACAATATCAAAGGGAAGGGCCAGTTCCTGGGCCTGACCCTGGCAGCGGGCATGAACGGCAACAATACCTGCTGGGTGGAGGGGGAGGCCAGGATGTACATCGACGACGACCCATACCCGTCCATCCACTATACCGGCACAGAGGACTATTTCGGAGGCGCCTATGGCTTCGGCAACGATATCTACCTGAAAAGATACCACACCTACAGCGGCCTCTACACCGGCATGTTCGCCATCCTGGGCGACAACGCGGCCTTTTACAACGGGCAGCAGCGCTTCCTGCTGTACCGCTTCCATGTGCCGGATCCTATCCACTTTGAGACCGGCTTCCGGATGACCCTGGACAATCTGGGCTGGACAGGCCCCAGATATGACGACTACACATCTGTAGCGTTCTGGTACCAGACGCTGCCCCATAAACCGCTAAAGCCCTTGCCGGAGGACGCTGAGATGGTCATGAAATAAGCGCGCCTCTCCCGGCGGAGGAGCGGCCAATGGCCCTCTGCGCCGGGAAGCCACAAGGGCCAAGATCTAGGAAAAGGAGGGCAAAGGGCAGCATCCGAGCCAGCCCTCAGTTCTTCCGCGGGGCATTCGCGCTGGCGATTTTCTTCAGGGTGGAATTTGTCCCTAAGAGCATGAACATATCGTCCTTTTTGGTGGGCTGGTCCGCGGGAGGGTTCACCAGAAGCGTCCCGCCCCGCTTGATGGCGATGGCGTTCACGCCGTATTTCTCCCGGAGCTTCAGCGTCCGCAGGTCCTTGCCGATCCAGTCGGTGGGGGTGATGATCTCGCCGATGGAGTATTCCGAGGACAGCTCTATGGTGTCGAACATATTGCTGAACGCCAGGTCGTTCGCCAGCTGGATGCCGATTTCCTTTTCCGGATAGACGATTTTGTCCGCGCCTATCTTGGTGAGAATCTTGCCCTGCTTCTCGTCGTAGGCCTTGGCGATGACCTGGCCTATGCCCTGCTCCTTAGCCCAGATGGTGGCCAGCACCGAGGCGTCCAGGCTGTGGCCGATGGAGATCACCGCGCCGTCGAAGTTCCTGCCGCCCAGCTCATCTAAGGCCTCGTCGTTTGCCACGTCCAGGCACATGGCCAAAGTGACGTAATCGGCGATGAGCCGGACGCGCTGCTCGTTGCGGTCGATGGCCAGGACCTTGCAGCCGTTGGCCTCCAGCTGCAGGGCGATGCTGCAGCCGAAACGGCCCAGGCCGATGACGATGTATTCTTTTTGGGATTGTTTTTTCATGGATTGGATCTCCTTTGCCTCGCTTCATTCAAGAACCTTCTTCTGCACCTCATATGCAAAGAGGAGCGTGACTGAAACACACTCCTCTAAGAATTCTGCGCTACTTCTATTATACTCAATTCATGCGGAAAATCAACAATTTTACCCAAATTTTATTCAGACACTTCGGACACGACCTCAAAAATCCGAAATCGTATCGCGGAAAATCAACCATAGGTTGCATGGTGTTGAAAACCAATCACTTGTGCGTAATGCCGATGTCTGCTATGATAGTTCAAGAGGTTTCCAAAACATTGAGAAAAGAGGAGCATACATGAGTTCAAATATTGGGGATACGATTCAACGACTGTGTCAACGACATGGGGTCGGACAGCGAGAGCACCTCTCCTCTTTCTTCCACTGAGGAATGGGGAAAAATTTCATTTCAGTCTTTTTGCCTTTCATGTCATCTCGCCTCCAGCATGTTTTGATACAGACGTTCGATTCGTCTCATCTCCAGGTCCAGCACCTGCGTGCCCAGCTCCGTGATGCGATAGAGCTATTGTAAATTTTTCGGCATGCTGTTATACTGAATATGACAGACAAAACGGCAAGCGATGGAATGGGAGGTGCTTATGGCCAGGACAGTGGGAATCGGCATACAGGATTTCGCGAAGGTGATTACGAATGAGTGCTTTTATGTGGACAAGACCGAATTCATCCGTGAATGGTGGGAGGGCAAGGACGATGTGACATTGATCACCCGTCCCCGGCGCTTCGGCAAGACCCTGAACATGAGCATGCTGGAGCATTTCTTTTCTGTGGACTATGCAGGGTGCGGGGAGCTGTTCCAGGGCCTTTCCATATGGAAAGATGAGAAGTACAGAAAGCTCCAGGGGACATATCCGGTGATTAGCCTTTCCTTTGCCAATATGAAGGAAAGGGACTACAAGACCACAAGGGAGAAGATAAACAGGATCCTGAATAATCTGTATGTGAAATATATATTCCTGAGAGACAGCGATGTCCTGACGGATACGGACAGGGCGTTTTTCAATCGCGTCCTGGCAGTGGAGATCAGCGACAGCGATGCGACCCTGGCGCTGTACCAGCTCTCCGATTATCTGTACCGCTATTATGGGAAGAAAGCCATCATCCTCCTGGATGAATACGACACGCCTATGCAGGAGGCCTACGTGGGTGGATACTGGGACGAGATAGTGGCCTTTACCAGGAGCCTGTTCAACTCTTCCTTTAAGACCAATCCCTGGCTGGAGCGAGCTGTCATGACGGGTATTACCAGAGTCAGCAAAGAGTCTATCTTCTCCGACTTGAATAATCTAAAGGTGGTGACGACCACCTCGGACGAATATGCCACATCCTTTGGCTTTACAGAGGAAGAAGTGTTCGCTGCTTTGGAGGAATGCGGACTTTCGGCGGAGAAAGAGAAGGTGAGGCACTGGTATGATGGTTTTATCTTCGGGGAGCATAAGGATATCTATAACCCTTGGTCTATCATAAATTTTCTGGATACAGGGAGATTCACGACTTTCTGGGCCAACACCAGCTCCAACAGCCTAGTGGGAAAGCTGATTCGGGAGGGGAGCCGGGCAGTGAAGGAGAGGTTCGAGGCGCTGCTCCAGGGAGAGACCATCCAGTCGCCGATAGATGAACAGATTGTGTATAACCAGCTGAAAGGAAACGAAAGCGCGGTCTGGAGCCTGCTGCTGGCCGGCGGATACCTGAAGGTGCTTTCCCATGAGAGCTACACCGACATCCCGGAGGGAGCGCAGCCGGAGTATGAGCTGACCATCACCAATCTGGAGGTGAAGCTGATGTTCCGGAGCATGGTCCGTGACTGGTTCAAGGAGGCCGAGACGGACTACAATGATTTCATCAAGGCGCTGCTGCTGGGGGATAAAAAAGCCATGAACGTCTACATGAACCGTGTGGCGCTGAACATCTTCAGCTACTTCGACAGCGGAAAGAAGCCATCGGGAGCAGAGCCGGAACGCTTTTACCACGGCTTTGTGCTGGGCCTATTGGTGGAGCTCCAGAGCAGATACATCATTACCTCCAACAGAGAGAGCGGCTTTGGCAGGTACGATGTGGTGCTGGAGGCCAGGAATCAGGAAGAGGCCATGATTTTAGAGTTCAAGGTCCACGACCCGGAGGACGAGGAGACCCTGAAGGACACCGTACAGGCCGCGCTGCAGCAGATTGAGGAAAAGCAGTACGCCGCCCAGCTCCTGGAGCGGGGGATTTCTGCGGAGCGCATCCGCAGCTATGGCTTTGCGTTCCAGGGGAAGACGGTCATGATTGGATAAAAGAGAAAACCAACGGTAACGCCAAAGTGCCGCTTTCTTGCGGCACTTTTCTATCCGATGATGACCTTGCTGTCAGCATAGGAGATATTGTCCGCCGGGGTGCGGCTGTTGAACACCAGCGCCAGGGTGATGGGGCCGATCCTGCCCAGGTACATGGTGAGGGTCACGATCAGCTTCCCGGCGGGGTACAGCGCCCCGGTGAGCCCCCTGGACAGCCCCACCGTGGCGATGGCGGAGGTCATTTCGTACAAGGTGTCCAGGAAATCGCTGCGCTGCACGGCCAGAAGGGCCACGGTCAGCGCCATCAGCACCGAGAAGCTGAAGGTGACGATGGCCACGCACCGGCGGATGGCTTCGTCCGCAATCTTCCGGTTCATGACGGTGACGTCCTTTTTCCCCTTGATATTGGCCAGCATGGAGGCGATGAGCATGACGATGGTCACGGTCTTCACGCCCCCCGCCGTGCCCGCAGGGGAGCCGCCGATGAACATGAGCACCAGGTATGCCAGGCAGGAGGCCGGCCGGAAGGACTCCTGGGGGATGGTGGCGAAGCCAGCGGTGCGCAGGGTCACGGACTGGAATAGCGCCGCCAGTGCCTTTCTGGGCCAGCCCAAGGGCCCCAAGGTGGCAGGATTGTCATATTCGAAGAGCAGGGTCAAAGCCGCGCCTGCCAGAATCAGCGCCAGGGTGGCGGTCAGCACAATCTTCGCCTGCAGGTTCATCTTGCGGCCGTAGCGCCCGCCGCTTCTGCAGGGCCGCAGCACCCTGGCCACCTCCCAGTACACCGGAAAGCCCAGCCCGCTGACGATGATCAGGAAGACCGTAGTGAGGTTCATGATGACATTATCCCTGTAGCCGCAGAAGCTGTTGTCCCCCAGAAGGTCTATCCCCGCGTTGCAGAAAGCGGATACCGCGTGGAAGATGCTGTACCAGATGCCCCTGTAGCCGTACTCCGGGATGAAGACAATTGCGTAGCCGACAGCCCCCAGGCCCTCCAGGCACAGGGTCACTTTCAGGATGCGCATGGTCAGCCGCACCAGCCCGGAGAGGGTGTCCAGGTTGTAGGCGCTCTGGATCAGCATCCTGTCCGCCAGGGTGATCCGGCGGCCGAACAGCCATAGGACCATGGTGGTGAAGGTCACGATGCCCAGCCCTCCGAACTGGATGAGCAGCAGGAGCACCACCTGCCCGAAGGCGGAGAAGGTCTGGCCGATGTTGACGGTGGACAGGCCCGTGACGCAGATGCTGGAGGTGGACACGAAGAGGGCGTCCAGGAAGCCTATGGATTGGCCGGGCCTGGCGCTGATCGGGAGCGTCAGGAGCAGCGCCCCCAACAGCGCGCCGATGAGGAAGCCCAGCATGATGATTCCGGTGGTGGTGGTTTTTCGTTTTTTCATATCATTTCCAAACGCAGAAGCGTTTTCCTCTCTCTTTCCTCATTATTATGCTGTCTGTCTTATGGCAGAAAATTCGTCCTGCTTAGTATACTACGAAAATCCAGAACTGTCAAAAATTGCCTTGAACGAAAAAGATGCCGGAAAAGGCGCTCTGCAGATAGGGATTGCAGGGAAGAGGATAATGTTTTAAAATGAAATAAATTGGAACCGGGAGGTGCGGGTAAGATGAGAAGACCGAAAATGATTCTGTTCGACTATGGCCAGACCCTGGCGGACGAAGGGCGGTTCAACGGGATAAAGGGCACAGAGGCCGTGCTGCGGCACGCCGCGAGGAACAGGCATGGCTTCACTGCGGCTCAGGTGCAGGCGGCCGCGGACGAAATCAACGCCGAGCTGGGCCGGTTCGACCCTGCCAGGCGGCATCTGTTCCAGGTGGAGGCGCCAAACCATATGTTCACGGCATATCTCTACGAGTCCATGGGCATCGAGCTGCCTCTGACGGCCAGGGAAATCGACAGGATTTTCTGGGACGCCGCGGCCCCGGGGACGCCCACGGACGGCATCCAGGAATTCCTGGCTTTCCTGGGGGAACAGGGCATCCGGACAGGTGTCATCAGCAACATCGCCTTTAGCGGCGAGACGGTAAGTGAGAGAATAAGGGCTCTGTTGCCGGGACATACATTTGAATTTATCATCGCCAGCAGCGAGTACATGTTCCGCAAGCCCAACAGGCGAATCTTCCACCTGGCGCTGGAGAAGGCGGGCCTGGGGCCGGAAGACGCGTGGTATATCGGAGACAATTACGAATGCGATGTAGTCGGCGCCAGGGAGGCGGGCCTCTTCCCTGTCTGGTACACAGGCGCGGCACAGGAGCCTGTCCGGGAGGAGGCAGATGTGCTGACCGTCTCCCATTGGAGCCGGCTCATGGGGATGCTGGCGGAATGCCGGGGATGAGGATGCCCCATCAGCAGTAAAATTTGATGCTGTCTGTTTTGAAGTGCTGCTTCCATGCAGCGCAGATCAGGAAAAACTGCGCCTGAATGATTTCCAGCAGGCTGCGGAGCTCCTTGCTGGAAATCTTGTCTTTGTTATCCGCAACGATGCAGCCTCCATCTCTGGTCAGCCACACTTTTGTGGCATTTGCTGTTGGTGTGCCTTTTGCTATATGCACATGAATCGGCTCATCGTTTTCATTTGACCAGAAGAAGACTTTGTAACTTCCAATCGTAAATAAATTAGGCAATCTGTACCCCTCCATTTGTGCCATATTTGTAGAACAAATGGGCATTGCTGTGCATAAATCGGTCGAAGAAATCCATTTCTTCTGCCGAAAAGCCCTCTTTTATCAGCCAGGTATAAGAAGGAAGTTGGCATCTTGCGGTATCGAAGCCGTCCTCCGCAGGCCGTTCGAAATGGACTTCAACCTTTTGGATTCCCTGTTCTTCGAAAACTTGTGTGTGCACGATTTCAGTACCGTCTGCCAACGTGATATAGGGATAAACCATGGAACCCTCTCCTTTCGGAAAACGAATTGCGGCTTTCGCCGGATGCCCTCATTATAACAGATTATTCTGCAAAAGTCATTGCTTTTTCCTGTTCATCTGAATGAGGATATCTTCCGCCAGCTCCTCCGGGGTGGCATCCGGGCTGCGGCGCATGGCGCATTCCAGAAGCTCGATCATCTTCGGGAAGAGGCATGGGCGGACGCCGCCCGCCAGGACGATTTTCGCCGTCTCCGTCAGCAGCCCGTAGGAAATCTTCTCCGGCACGATGCCCTCTATCAGCGCGGGATACCGGACTTTCAGATTGTCCGCTATGTCCTTCACCAGGTCCGGGTAGAGGATTTCGTGGTAGCTGCCGCGGACAGTCTCCTCCAGCCTGCCCAGCATATGGTCCAGGGTCCCGTCGTCTACGGAATCCAGCACCTCGGAATACAGGATATTGTGAAAAGAGAACACGGCGAATTCCGTTTCCCCCAGAGAGGAGAGGTCCCGGATGCGGACGATGGGCGTCCAGATGCCCTCTTTGGCCAGGCTGACCTTCAGCGCCCTGATCCGCTCCGGGAAAGAGGCGCCCTGGGCGAACGCGGGCACCAGGCCCATGCCGAACGCCAGCTCCAGGGGGTCCAGGCAGCCGCGCAGGCAGCTCCCCATCTCCTGCTGCACCTGCCTGATCCGGGCGTCATCTCCTGCAGCCCTGTCGGCACAGTCCTCAGCCCAGTCCCGGCAGGCGCTCAGCCCCAGCAGCCAGTCCGCGCTGACCTCCAGGAGCCGCGCCAGGTCGGAGAGCATGGAGATGTCCGGGAGGCTTATGCACCGCTCCCATTTGCTCACGGCCTGGGGCGTTATCCCCAGCCGCCCGGCCAGCTCCTCCTGGGTCATGTTCCTGTCCTGGCGGCAGTTGGACAGCCGCAGGCCTATCTGCATCAATTCGTTTGTCTTATTGTTCATGTTCTTACCTCCCTGATCGGAGTCCCGCCCCACGGCCGGGACATTTTTTATGTATTCTATTGTACCAAAAGAGGAGGGGCCTGTAAAACAACGGATGGTTCAGCCGGGGCTAAACGGTTCCGCGGGTGGGCTGCGGCGGCAGTTCAGTGTACAGAGCCGGTTCCGCCATAAGAAAACAGGCCCAGAGCCTGATGCTTTTGGGGTTTATACCATGAAAATAAATATATTTAACAAAATTTGGCCAGCAGAATGACCCAAAACGACTGGAAAATACAATAAAAACCGTCATTTTACCAATTTCCTCTTGACAATCTAGGGGGGGTGGTACAATAGGAGATGGAATATTTCATTTTGCCAGGAGAGGAGGACGGTTCAATGGTCATAAAGGCTAGGGAGAAAAATAAACCGGCAAAAGGACAGACAGGGAAGAGGGGCGTGTGGGAATCGATAGTGTTGGAGGTGAGGAAGCGCTGGCAGCTATACCTGATGCTGGTCCTGCCGATTGCGTGGCTGATCACCTTCGCCTATGTGCCCATGGCGGGAGCCGTCATCGCCTTCAAGGATTTCTCCATCCGGAGAGGGATCTGGGGGAGCGATTGGGTAGGGCTGAGGCATTTCAAGAATTTCTTCATGACAAGGGATTTCGGGCTTCTGATCAGAAATACGCTGGCAGTCAGCCTGTACAGCCTTGTGGTAAGCTTCCCTATGCCTATCCTTCTGGCCTTGGCGATCAACGAGCTGGGCGGCAGGCATTATAAGAAGATAGTCCAGATGGTTACATATCTGCCCTATTTCATCTCTACAGTGGTTCTGGTGGGCATCATGCAGAATATCTTTTCCGTGCGCACGGGGCTGGTCAATAACGTGATTACTCTGTTTGGGGGCACGGCAACGGATTTCATGGGCAAGCCCGGGCTGTTCCGGAGCATGTATGTCTGGTCAGGCGTCTGGCAGGGGATGGGCTACAGCGCTGTCATCTATATCGCGGCCCTGGCAAGCGTGGACCCGTCCCTGACGGAGGCGGCGATTATCGATGGGGCCAGCCGCTTCAAGAGGGTGTGGTATGTGGACCTGCCCACGATTCTGCCCACCATCGTCATCCAGCTGATTATGGCCATGGGCAGCGTGATGAGCGTCGGCTTCGAGAAGATCTACCTCCTTCAGAACCCGGTGAACCTGGAGCTGTCAGAGATTATCTCTACCTTCGTCTACAAACGGGGCCTTGTGAATTTCCAATATTCCTACGCCACAGCGGTGGGCCTGTTCAACTCGGTATGCAACCTGATTCTGATCGTCCTGGCGAACATGTTCGCGAAGAAGGTCAATGAGACAAGCTTGTGGTAAGGAGGCAGTCATGGCAAAGGAGATAAAGAATAACAAGAAAGTCCGGTATTATACAAAATGGAACGACCATCTCTACATGGCGCTGGTGCATGTCCTGTGCGCGGTATCGGTGGTGTGCATCCTGGTTCCGCTGATTTTCGTGGTGGCGGCCTCCTTCTCTTCGCCGAAGGCGCTGCTGTCGGGGAAGGTATATCTGTGGCCGGTGGACTTCACGCTGCGCGGCTACAACATGCTGTTGGGCCATAAGCTGCTGATATCCGGGTTCCTCAATTCCATCCTGTACACGGTGGTGGGCACGGTGATCAATGTGGTCATGACGGTGCTGGCGGCTTATCCGCTTTCCCGTAGGGATCTGGCGATCCGCAATCCGGTGATGTTCCTGTTCACGTTCACCATGCTGTTCAGCGGCGGCATGATTCCGTCCTACATGCTGGTGAAGAACCTGCACATGCTGGACACCATATGGGCAGTTGTGATGCCCACGGCGCTCTCGGTGTGGAACCTGATCATCACCCGCACCTATTTCCAGTCCACGATTCCTCAGGAGATACTGGACAGCGCCAGCGTGGACGGATGCGACGATTTCAAGTTCCTGATTAAGATATGCATCCCGCTGGCCACGCCGATCCTGGCGGTGAACGTGCTGCTGTACGCGGTAGGGCACTGGAACTCTTACTTCAACGAGATGATGTACCTGAACACCACCACCAAGTTCCCCCTCCAGCTGGTCATGAGGGAGATCCTGATGAACATGAACACGGCGGGCATGTCCATGGACGTGACGAAGCAGCTTGAGATCCAGGAGACTAAGTACCTGCTGCAGTATACCACCATCATCGTGGGCTCCGTGCCCGTGATGCTGCTCTATCCCCTTGTGCAGAAGTATTTCGTAAAGGGGATCATGGTAGGGGCGATCAAGGGCTAGGCATGCAAATTGCACGCGGGTTTGCGCCGATTGTTCCTGACGGCGGAAAAGGATTTTCTGCTGTATGTGCCGGTTGTGTCGGCAAGGCGGGAAGCAGGGATCAGGACGCTCCGGTTTTGTATGAAAGAGCGCTCATGATAGAGGTTCCGGAGACGGTAAACAGGCATCATGGGGTTTCCGGACAGTTCCAGAAAGAATAAGGAGGAAAGAAGACATGAAGAAAAAAGCATTGGCACTGCTGCTGGCATTGGCCATGACGGCAGCGATGGCGGGATGCGGAGGCTCAGGCGGCGATTCCGGAGAATCCAAGGGATCGGCAGAGGACTCCGGCGAATCCAAGACTGAGCAATCCGCGGACGCCGGTTCCGGAGATGAGGAAGATGCGGGCTCCGAAGGGGAATCTGCGGAGGGCCCTGCCGGCTTCAATGCCACCGGCATGCCTATCATGAATGAGCCCATCACCCTCACGGCATGGATAGAGGGCGGCGCGGACACTGACTGGTCCCAGAACGTGTTCCTGAAGGAGATTGAGGAGAAGGCCAACATCAAGCTGGAGATCATCTCCACCCCCAGCTCGGATTCCCTGGAGAAGCGCAATCTGATGCTGGCGGGCGATGACTATCCGGATCTCCTTTTGACAGACTGGACCGCGATACTGACGAAGTCGGATATCATGCAGTTCGCAGTGAAGGAGGGAATCTTCCTCCCCATCACCGAGTATGTGGACAAGTATGGCAACAACATGAAGAGGATATTCGACGAGAATCCGGCTTACAGGGAGGGCAGCACCGCGCCGGACGGCGAAATCTACGGATTCGCCCGCTTCTCTGAGTGCTACCACTGCTCCGCGTACCCCAAAATTTATCTCCGTCAGGACTGGATGGATAAGCTGAATCTGGAGATGCCTACCAACACCGAGGAGCTGCGGGAGGTCCTTCGGGCATTCGTGAACGAAGATCCCAACGGGAACGGCGAGAAGGATGAGATAGGCCTCATCGGCGCCACCACATGGAACACGCCGGTGGAGTTCGCCCTGATGGGCATGTCCTTCCAGACCGTGAAGCCTGACTTCTGGCTCAGCCTTGGCGCTGACGGCGAGAGTGTAGAGTTCTCACCTTCGACCGATGCCTACCGCGAGGGCCTGCGCTACATCAAGAGCCTTTATGACGAGGGCCTGATCGATCCTACCTCCTTCACCCAGAAAGAGGACATCATGGCGCAGACAGTCCGCACGGAGCCTCATGTAGTGGGCATGTATGTCTGCGACCACGCTGCTATGGGCTATGACAACAGCGATCCCGTGGAAGCCGAGAACTATCAGATTCTGATTCCCGTTGCAGGTCCCGATGGCTTCCGCCGCCAGGGCCAGAACGCAAACGAGGGGACCATAACAGGATTCGAGGCGGTGATTACGGACAAGTGCCAGTATCCGGAAGCTGCTTTCCGTCTGATTGACGAGTTCTTCTATGACGACGACTACAACATGATGCGCTTCAAGGGAAAAGAAGGACTTGGCTGGGAGCGCGCAGCGGAAGGCGCAAAGAACGTGTTTGGCGGAGAAGCCAGGTACGTAGTCCTCTCCGTGCCGGAAGAGGATAAGGAAGAGAACGACAAGTATGGCTTTGGCGTTGGCCCTCAGGCTGATGTGGCTTCCTTCCGCCTTGCCATGCTGCCCGAGGTGGAGAATGTCTACCTGCAGGAGAACTATGAACAGCGCATAACCCTCGACACCCAGAAGGTGGAGGAATTCATCCCGGAGAAGAGGCTGGAGTACAATCCTTTCATCCCTCTGGAGATGACGGATGAATACGCCGAGATCCAGACGAACCTCAACAGCTTCGTCAGGAAGACCATCGTCCAGTTCATCACCGGCGAGCGTGACATCGAGAACGGCTGGGAAGAGTATCTGAGCGAGTTGGATTCCTACAGAGTGGACCGCTATGTAGAGATATACAAGACGGCCATCGGCCAGTAGGACAGAAATCAAACAGCCAGGCCTTGGCTTGCAGCGGGCCTGGCTGTTTTTTTAAGGAGGGAACAGTATGGAATTATGGTACAAGAAGCCGGCGGCTTATTGGGAGGAGGCGCTCCCCCTGGGGAACGGAAGGCTGGGAGCCATGGTCTGGTCAGGGGTGGAGCAGGAGAAAATCTCGCTGAACGAGGACTCCCTCTGGTCGGGGTATCCCCAGAGCCACGATATCCCCGGAGCGGAAAAATATTATGAGGAGGCGCGCAGGCTGGCCAGGGAGAAAAAGTACTGCGAGGCCCAGGCGCTTATCGAAGAGAATGTACTGGGGCAATACACCCAGAGCTACCTGCCCCTGGGAGAGCTGATCCTGGACATGGTCCATCCGGAGGGAGAGGTCTCGGACTACAGACGGTGGCTGGATCTGGAAAAGGCGATGTGCGGACTGCGGTACTCCGTGGGAAATGTCAGCTATGCCCGTGAGGCCTTCGTCAGCGCCCCGGACCAGGTGATGGTGATGCGCATCTCGGCGGACAAAGCGGGAAAAGTCTCCCTGCGGGCCGGGTATACCTGTCAGCTCCGCGCCACGGTCTCCACGGAGGACGGCTGCATGGTCCTGGACGGGATCGCTCCCTCCCAGGTGGATCCCTCCTATGTGAATTCGGAGGATCCGGTCATCTATGAGGAGGATCCAAAGAAGAAGGGCATGCGGTTCTGCGCCATGCTCACCATCCGGCAAAAGGGCGGGACGGTGAGACAGCTGCCGGAGGGCCTGGAGGTCGCGGGGGCGGACAGCGTCACCCTGTACCTGGCGGCAAGGACGAGCTTCGACGGACCGTTCCGCCAGCCCTTCCTGGAGGGGAAGCCCTATCGGGAAAACTGTCTGAAAGACCTGCGGGCCGTCGGGGAATCGGGCTATGATGCCCTTGCCGCCAGGCATGTGGAAGATTACCGGGTTTATTTCGACCGTGTCCGGATCGACCTGGGAGCCGGCAGGGAAGAGCTTCCTACGCCGGAGCGGCTTGCCGATTGGGAGCAGGACGTGGATCCCGCCAGATATGCGCTGCTGTTCCAGTATGGCCGTTATCTGCTGATAGCAAGCTCCCGCCCGGGGACCCTTCCGGCGAACCTGCAGGGCATCTGGAACCAGCACCTGCGCGCGCCGTGGAGCTCCAACTATACGGTCAACATCAATACGGAGATGAACTACTGGGCGGCGGAGACTGCAAATCTGGCGCAGATGCATGAGCCTTTGATGGAGTTTTTGGACAACCTCCGGGTCAGCGGGGCCAGGACGGCCAGGACCCACTACGGCGCGGGAGGGTTCGTGGCCCACCATAACAGCGACATCTGGTGCCTTTCCAATCCCGTGGGCAACCGGGGAAAGGGCACTGCGGTCTATGCCTTCTGGCCGCTTTCCGCGGGCTGGCTCAGCGCCCATGCCTACGACCATTATCTGTTCTCGGGGGATGAGGAGTTCCTGCGCCGGACCGGCTATCCCATCATCCGGGACGCGGCCCGGTTCTTCCTGGACGTGCTCAGCGAAAATGAGGAGGGGAAGCTGATATTCTCACCCTCCACGTCCCCGGAGAACAATTTCCTCTATGGAGGGAAGCGCTGCGCGGTGAGCGAGACCACCACAATGACCATGGCCATCGTCCGGGAGACTTTGGGCAATGCGGCATCCTGCTGCCGGATCCTGGGGACGGACAGCCGGTTTCTGGAGGAGCTGGAAGAAGCGCTGGGACGCCTACCGTCCTACAAGATAGGAGCCCGGGGCGAGCTGCTGGAGTGGAACGAGGAGCTTGAGGAGAGCGAGCCCGCCCACCGCCACACCTCTCATCTCTATCCGCTGTATCCGGGCCGGGAGATTTCGGTGGAGGAGACCCCGGAACTGGCTAGGGCCTGCGCGCGGACGCTTGAGCTGCGCGGGGACGAGAGCACCGGCTGGGCCCTTGCATGGCGGATCAGCCTGTGGGCGCATCTGCGGGACGGGGAGAGGGCCTACCGCATCCTGAAGAAGCAGCTGCGCCCCATCGACGGCAGCAGCCCTTTGAACTATATGGCGGGCGGCGGCTGTTACCCCAATATGTTCGGCGGGCATCCTCCCTTCCAGATCGACTCCAATTTCGGCACCTGCGCCGGCATAGCGGAGATGCTGGTCCAGAGCACGGAGAAGTCCGTCACGCTGCTGCCCGCTCTTCCCAAGGCCTTTGGTACGGGCATGGTCTCCGGTCTGCGGGCCAGGGGAGGGATGACGGTGGACATCAGTTTCCGGGACGGGAAGCTGGAAAAAGCGGTGCTGACAGGAACGATGCCCCGGGAGCGGGAATTCACCGTGTGCTACGGCGGCAGCCGGAAGCAGGTACGGCTGGCCGGGGAAGAGCGGATCGTCCTGACGGAGGTGGATTTTTGAAAATGACGCGCAAAGGGCTTATGGGGCTGGCCTTCCTGCTTTTCTGCATGGTGCTCCCGGGCTGTGCCCGGGAGGAAGAGGAGCGGCCCGGGAAGATCGAGATACACTTTTTCTATAATGAGCCCTGTGCCTCCTGCGACGGGACAAAGGACTTCTACCGGGTGGTGAAGGAGGAGCTGGGGGATGTCTCCGACAGGTATCCCTACGAGATATATCCCCACAATGTATTCCAGGCCTCCGCGGCCATGGACAGGGACAGGGAGCTGGGGAAGCTGGGCTATAGCCAGGAGGTGATTGGCTCCCTGACCTATCCCGTCATGACCGTGAACGGAAAGGCCTATCTGGGGATGGACTCTATCAGCCAGTCCCTGCGGGAGGCCTATCTGACGGCGGGGGAGGATCTGTTCGTGTACGACAGAGGTGTCTTCGACCCTTGCAGGAAGCAGACATTGAAAGAGCTGCTGGGCAGCTACAGGCTGGAGAAGGGCAGCTCCTCCGTTGTCTATTTCTACCGGACAGTGTGCGAGGAGTGCATCCGGACGGAGGAGGTCATAGGCTCGCTGCCGGAGACCGTAACGGTGGAAGGGGCCTCCTATCCCCAGCAGGTGGTCCGGATCAATACCAGGTCCGGCAGGAACGATGAGGTCATCCAGGCGTTCTTTGCCATGTACGGGGTTCCCGAGGAGGAGCAGATGGTGCCCATCGTCTTCACGGCCCGGGGATATCTGGCGGGCTATGATGCCATCTCCGCGGGCCTGGTCCGGGAGCTGGAGGCGGGCGCCGGGCTTGGGATGGAGTATCCTGAGTAGGGCGGCGGGCCGCGCCGTGGATTGGGACGGTGCGGTCCGGGCGGCATGCGCGCGGGATTGGGGCGGGAGGCCCAGGAGAAGGAAGGAGGAGAGGGATGTTAGCTGCAGCAAGCCCTGAAAGCAGGGCCATCACAAGAGTGGAGCGCAGGGAGGGAAGCCTGTACCTGTATTCCCAGGCAGGGACGCACCGGCTCAGTCCGGTGAACGACAGGACCGTGAGGGTCACCTATACAGAGTCCGGACAGTTTTCTCAGGAGGAGAAGCCGGGCGTTCTGCAGAAGGCCCCCTATGGGGAATGGGACTACACGGAAGCCGGGGGCCAGATTATATTACAGATGCGGCTCCTAAAGGGGGAGATATGCAGGGAGACCGCCTCCTGCCGCTACTGCGACGGGGAGGGCAGGGTGCTTCTGCGGGAGAGGGAAAAGGACAGCAAGGTGCTGGAGGAGTTCCTGGTGTATCGCCTGTCGGCCCAGGGGAGCAGGATCGAGAAGGCCGCGACCCCGGACGGCGTCAAGGATGTGGTGAGGGAGGCCGCCCGGATCCCCGACGGGACGCGCTGCCATACCAGGCTGCACCTGGAATGGGAAGGGGAGGAGGGGCTATTCGGCCTGGGGCAGCATGAGGAGGGCTTCGGCTCCCTGCGGGGCGAGACCGTCTACCTGCATCAGGCCAACCGCAAAATCGCGGTGCCGCTGCTGGTGTCCACGAAGGGCTACGGCATCCTGATGGACACGTACAGCCCCATGGTCTTCCAGGATACCGCATACGGCTCCTATCTGTACACCGAGGCGGACCGGGAGATGGACTTCTACTTCATGAACGGCGCCACCATGGACGGCGTCGTCGCCCAATACCGGATGCTGACAGGGAAGGCGGCCCTGCTGCCGAAGTGGGCCTTCGGCTACCTGCAGTCCCAGGAGCGCTACGAGACCCAGGAGGAAATCCTGGAGACGGCCAGGCAGTACCGGGAGAGGGGGATCGGGCTGGACGGCATAGTGCTGGACTGGTGCTCCTGGGAGGACGGGAAGTGGGGCCAGAAGTCCTTCGACAGGGGGCGGTTCCCGGATCCGGCCGGGATGGTCCGGCAGCTCCACCGGGAGGGCGTGCACTTCATGCTCTCCATCTGGCCGAACATGGATGAAAGTACGGAAAACTACCGGGAATTCCGGGACCGGGGGCTGCTGCTTCCGGGAAGCAACATCTACGACCCGCTGCGCGGGGAGGGGAGGGCGCTGTACTGGGACCAGGTGCGGAGAGGATATGGGGACTGCGGCGTGGACGCCTGGTGGTGCGACAACAGCGAGCCCTTCACGCCGGAATGGAACCACATGGAGCGCCCGGAGCCGTCCAGGATGTACGAGGAGTACTGCGCGGACGCCGGGCTGCGGCTCCCGGCGGAGATGATGGACGCCTTCGGCCTCTTCCATGCCCGGGCCATAAGCGAGGGGCAGCGCGGCACATGGGACAAGAGGGTGTTCAACCTGACCCGCAGCGGGACCACAGGGCAGCAGCGGTACGGCGCCGTGCTCTGGTCCGGGGACACCGCCGCCACCTGGGACACCCTGCGCCGCCAGATCGCAGCCGGGACGCATTTCTGCGCCAGCGGCATGCCCTACTGGACCGTGGACATCGGGGGCTTCTTCGTCAGGGAGGGGAGGCCCTGGTACTGGAAGGGGGACTATCCCCGGGCCGACGGGGACCTGGGGTACAGGGAGCTTTTCGTCAGATGGTACCAGTGGGGGGCTTTCCTGCCGGTGTTCCGGGGGCATGGGACGGACTGCCGGAGGGAACTGTGGCGCTGCGCCAACGGGGAGGAGCCCTTCTACGACGCGCTGCTGCTGGCCAACCGGCTGCGCTACCGGCTGATGCCCTATATCTACTCCCTTGCGGGTCTGAGCTGGCTGGAGGACCGCTCCATCATCCGGCACCTGGCGTTCGGCTTCCCCGGGGACAGGCAGGCATGGGACATAAGGGACCAGTACCTCTTCGGGGAGGGGCTGATGGTATGCCCGGTGACGGAGCCTCTGTACTATGGGAGGGATTCGGCCAGGATTGAAGGGAGGCCCAGGAGCAGGCGGGTCTACCTGCCCGAGGGCTGCCGCTGGTACGACTACTGGACCAACGAGGCCTATGGCGGAGGGCAGTGGATCGAGGCCGCCGCGCCGCTGATGCACATCCCGCTGTTCGTCCGGGAGGGGACCGTCCTGCCCATGGCGCAGGCCGCGAGGTCCACCGGGGAGCAGGGGCAGGGCCTGACGGTGACAGTATACCCGGGGAGGGACGGCCGCTTCGTCCTCTATGAGGACGCGGGGGACGGCTTCGGGTACGAGGACGGGGAGTATGCCCTGACCACGCTGTGCTGGGAGGAAGGGCCGGGGAAGCTCCGGGTAGAAAAGACGAAAGAGTGCGGCAGCATTGCCGGGCGTTACAGGATAGAGAAGGTCGTGATAGCGGCCGGATGAGGGATGAAAGGGCCTGAAAAAGCCGACACGCAGCATGGATGCTGGGATTGTCGGCTTTTTTCGATTGCAGGAATGGTGTATGTGCACGCCGGTCAGGGCCTCTGGGCAGAAAACCATTGCTTATGAAAATTAAATATGTTAGAATACAATCGTACTTGAACATGGAAGCAGTGCATTCTGCCGAAGTATTTGTCCTCCGGGAGACTGCTTTGGAGCGTAGATGCATTCAGCAGGGGAAAATAAAGCGTAGAAAGGAATTGGTGCGATTATGAGGATTTATGCAGCAAAAGACTACAAGGACATGAGCCGCAAGGCGGCGAACCTGATTTCCGCTCAGGTCATCATGAAGCCGGATGCGGTGCTGGGTCTGGCCACGGGATCCACCCCGGTGGGCGCTTACGAGCAGCTCAGGGAGTGGCATGACAAGGGGGATCTGGACTTTTCCGCCATCCGCAGCGTGAACCTGGACGAGTACAAGGGGCTGTCCGGCGAGCATGACCAGAGCTATCGGTACTTCATGAACCATAATCTGTTCGACCATGTGAATATTAAAAAAGAGAACACCAATGTGCCAAGCGGCCTGGCACAGGACGCCGAGGCGGAGTGCAGACGCTATGACGGCGTGATCAGAGAGCTGGGCGGCATCGACCTGCAGCTGTTGGGCATCGGCGGTAACGGGCATATCGGCTTCAACGAGCCCTGCGATGTCTTCGAGAAGGGGACCCATGTGGTGACCCTGACGGAGGAGACCCGCCGCAGCAATGCCAGGTTCTTCAGCTCCATCGACGAGGTGCCCACCCACGCCCTGACCATGGGCATCGGCGGCATCATGTCCGCGAAGAAGGTGCTGCTTTTGGCATCCGGCGAGGCCAAGGCCCAGGCTTTGTACGATTCCTGCTTCGGCCCCGTGACCCCGGGCGTGCCCGCTTCCGTCCTGCAGCTCCATAACGATGTGGTCATCATCGCCGACGAGGCAGCCCTGGCCATGATCCGCCAGAAGACAGGCTGGGAGGGCGAAGTCTATGATAATTAAGAACGGGCTGGTCTATCAGGAGGACAAGACCTTTTCCAAAAAGGACTTATATATCGAGGACGGCAGGATCGTGGAGAGCGCCGACCAGGTCACGGACAGGACGGAAGTGGACGCGGAGGGGCTCTACGTGCTTCCCGGCCTGGTGGATGTCCACAGCCACGGTGCGGTGGGCTGCGACTTCTCCGACGGCGACCTGGAGGGCCTGAAGAAGATTCTGGCCTATGAGCGCTCCTGCGGCGTCACCTCCTACTGCCCCACCTCCATGACCATCGATACGGAGGAGCTGCGCAGGATCTTCAAGGCCATGGGGGACTTCACGGAAGGCCCGGGCATGGCCCATGTGGCGGGCATCAACATGGAGGGGCCTTTCCTGGACGTGGACAAGAAGGGTGCCCATCTGGCGGAATTTATCCTGGCGCCGGACGCTGGCTTCTTCCGGGAGTGCAATGAGGCCTCCGGGAACAAGATCCGCCTGGTGACCCTGGCCCCCAATGTGGAGGGTGCCATGGAGTTCATCAGAGAGGTGCGTGACGAAGTGGTGATATCCCTGGGGCATACAGGGGCGGACTATGAGACGGCCAAAGCGGCCCTGGAGGCAGGGGCCAACCATGTGACCCATCTGTGCAATGCCATGCTGCCCCTGGAGCACAGGAAGCCTGGCCTGATCGGGGCGGCCTCCGAGGACGAGGGCTGCTACGCCGAACTGATCAGCGACGGCATCCATATCCACGAGAGCATGGTGCGGGCGGTGTTCAGGATGTTCCCGGGCAGGGTGGTGCTGATCAGCGACTCCATGCGGGCCACGGGCCTGGAGGACGGCACCTATGACCTGGGCGGGCAGCAGGTGACCGTGAACGGCAAGCTGGCCACATTGGCATCCGGCACCATCGCAGGCTCCGCCACCAATCTCTACGACTGCATGCGCACGGCTGTGTCCTTCGGCATCCCCAGGGAGGAGGCCATCGCCGCCGCTACCATGAACCCGGCCAAGAGCATCGGCATCTATGATGAGGTGGGCTCCCTTACCCCCGGCAAGCGGGCGGATGTGGTGCTGGCGGATCAGGATTTGAAGCTGGTGAAGGTGCTGTAGGACGGAAGGATATAGACGGAATTGCGTTAAAAGCCACTCGTTTCCAGGCTTGTGAGACGGGTGGCTTTTTGACAGCCTGTTGTCGATTTCACCGATACTTGAAGAGAGGGAGAGGGCGCTCGCTGGGCGAATATCGGTTCCAACGGACTTGCAGGGAACTGTCACAGAGTACAGGGTACAGGATGAGGATGGGGAGGAAATGTGGCTCCCTGTTCTGTGGTAAAGGGGCTGACCGGGGCGGGTATCTGCAAGGCAGTTAGCCGAAACAGGCAGAAACTGTCATGACGGCTGCGCGTGATTCGTATATACTTCTAAGCAGACAGAAAGGAAAGCGGGGATGGGCGGATGGAACTGATGGAATGCATGCAGAGAGCTATCGACTTTATGGAAGACAATCTGTGCGGCAAGCTGAGCATGGAAGCGATAGCGGGCCAGGCCTATATGTCAAGCTTCCATTTCCAGCGTCTCTTCTCGGTGGTGTGCGGCGTCTCGGTCAGCGAGTATATGCGCAACCGCCGACTGGCCCTGGCCGGGGGGAGATAGCGCGCTCGGATGCAAGGATTATCGACATAGCGTTAAAGTACGGCTATGAGTCGCCGGAAAGCTTCTCCCGGGCATTCGCCCGTTTCCACGGCATATCCCCCATGGCGGCGCGCAGCCGGAGGGGAGGGCTCCGTGCATTTCCGCATATATCTGTCAAATCTATGATAGGAGGCGGCCAAATGATGCAGAATTTGAAGGAAAGAGGCTATACGGTGAAGGAGAACGGCCCTATTTACTACACGAGGGATATGGACAGGACCGCGAAATGGTTCGAGGATGTCCTGGGGTGGTACGGGGCAATCGACCAGAGGAACGAGGAAGGCCAGGGGACATATGGGTGCCTGCTGCCCATGCCCGTGGAGATATTCAGCATGACGCTGCAGCCCTTCAACGGAATCCATATGTTTATCGGCGAACCCACCGGGCAGACCGTGGCTTTCATGCGGGTGGACAATGTGGAGAAGCTCCATGCTTTTGTGAAGAAGAGCGGGTGGACACAGATCGGTGAGATCAGGGAGCAGCACTGGGGCGGGAAGGAATGCGATGTCACCACGATCGACGGGGGCGTGATCAGGTTCTTCGAGCTGGAGGAGTACCACGGCAGGTGAATCCCGTCTCGCAGGGCTGAAGCTGTGGTCTGCGGGAGAAGAATTGGGCGGAAAAACGGAAGCCCAAACCCGAAAATCTGAAAATGCGGCCGGAAAATTGTCAGAAAATGGGTTAATTAGACGGTTGCATTTCGTAAACTGATGTGATATACTACAGACCGTCAGGATTTACAGTGATGCCTCCGGGAAAGTACCGGCTGACGGTCTGTAGTCGGGTTGTGCTGTGAGTTTAACCGGTGCGCAAGATAAAATACTGACTCAAGTGAATAAGGACATGACAGGTGCCGGAGGGCGGAGGAATCCGCCCGGTCCGGTGAAAAGGGAAGCAGGTGCGAGGCCTGCACGATCTCGTCGCTGTGAGAGAAGAGTCATGCTTCATGCTGCCAAGGGGCAGCGGATGTCACTGGGAAGAAGAGCCGTTTCCTGCAGGCAAGGGGCCGGGGCTGTATGAGCCTGGCGGATGGCTGCGGAAGGGCCGGATTCCCGGGAAGGCGGAAGCTGGCGGTGACGCTCAAGTCAGAAGACCTGCCTGTCATGTGTGCCATGAGGCCACGAGGAATTGGCTGGCGCGGAATGCGCGTGGAACGCGCGCGTTCGGTTCTGCGGAAAGGTGTGCAAAAGCTCTGCCGCGGAATATCCTGCTGAAAACGAAAGGATGGAAGAATGCCTTTCTGTTTTGAGTACGCCAACTCCTGCATAGCGCGGGAGTTTTTTCATGTGCCGAAATGGGCCACAGGGCACAGGCTTATCGCTGAAAAAAGGGCAGGCCGGATGTGCATGCCCGGAAAGAGGCTGCAAATGGCAGCAGAAAGCGGAGGAGAAAAAGAGATGGAAAGCAAGAGCGGAAGCAACAGGAAATTGATCGTGGGCGCGGTGGCGCTGGTGGCAGTGGTGGCAATCCTGGCCATCGTCTATATGGCGTTCCGGGAGAAGCCGGTGGAGGGCGCGAAGGCCATCACCATCGAGGTCACGGGGAAATCCGGAGCCGTGGAAAAGTATGAGCTGAACACGGACGCCCAGTACCTGCGCCAGGCCATGGAGGAGGCGGACGGACTGACCTTTTCCGGCGCGGAGAGCGAGTATGGCATGATGGTGGACACGGTGAACGGCGACCTGGCGGACTATAATGCGGACGGCGCTTACTGGGGATTCTTTGTGAACGGGGAATACTGCAATTACGGCATCGATACCCAGCCGGTAGAAGATGGAGATGTCTTCGGAATCGTCTACACCACGGACGCGGGGCAGTAACGCCTCCGGGCGGCGGGCGGCTCGGAGCAGAGGGCGGGAGGCACGCTGGAAATAGGAGAGGCAGACTATGGAAGAGAAAAAGGGCCAAAAAAAGCTGAACATAGAGGACATCGCCCTGATGGGCATGATGGTGGCGGTGATAGAGGCGTGTAAGCTTGCCATGGCATTCCTGCCCAACATTGAGCTCACCAGCTTCTGGATCATCCTGTTCACGCTGATGTTCCGGTGGCGGATCCTGTTCGTGATTCCGGTGTTCATCTTGGTGGAGGGCGTTGTCTACGGCTTCGGGCTCTGGTGGGTCATGTACCTGTACGCCTGGCCATTGCTTGCCCTGGCGGTCTATGTGAACAGGAGGCAGGAGTCGGTGTGGTTCTGGAGCATATTGTCGGCGGTGTTCGGGCTGATGTTCGGCTTCCTCTGCGCCCTGCCCTATGTGGCGATTGGGACAGCGGACAGCGGCCTGCGGGGCGGCCTGTATGCGGGGTTCACCTGGTGGGTGGCGGGTATCCCCTTCGACATCGCCCACGGCGTGGGGAACTTCGCGCTGATGGCGGTGCTGTACAAGCCTGTGCGCCTGGCTATGAGGCGGATTCGGGCAGGGGGCGGAACTTCTTTCCCTGTTGACTGAAAATAATTGCCTGTAGGAAAACCCGAACCGCGTTTCACAGCCCTTCCAACATAAAAAGGCATCTGTACAGTTGGCTGCTCTGATGGTACAATAAGCCTTGTTGAGAAAGGGGGAAAAATGGAGGGAAATTATAATCAGACGGAATTTGTGCGGGAGTATAACGCCGCCTGTGGAAAGCTTTTTCGGGAGGAGCGCGTCAGGCGGGGAGTGTCCTTGAGGGAAGCGGCTTCGGGGCTGCTGAGCAAAACTGCTCTGGAGAAGATGGAGTCTGGTGAGACGGGATGGAGAAAGCTGACAGGGGACATCCTGTTCCAGAGGATGGGAATTCTGCCAGATTATTTTGAAATGGTGGCATCAGGGGATGAGATGGAGAGATGGCGGTTAAGGGAGGATATCTGCCTTCTAGTTCCAGACAGAGTCGGGGAGGCAAAAGAGAGGATTATGCAATACCGCAGAAAATATCCGAAAAGGGAAGCCCTGGAAGAACAGTTTCTGTGTAAGGTAGAATTTTTTCTGCTATGGAAGGACAGGGAGGCGAAGGGAGGCACAGGGGAATTGCTGGCGGGGGAAGAATTGCTGTCCATGGCGGAGGCGGCTGTTTCCTGCACGGTTCCTGATGGATGGTTGAACGAGCGCAGGACGTTCCTTCTGGCTCCTTCGGAATTGGAGGCGATTTTGTTGGTTGGTGCAGGGCAATTCGCATGCGGCAGGATGGAAGAAGCCTGGGAAGTCCAGAGTTTCGTCTGGAACTATCCTGAGAAACGGCAATGGAAAAAACGTATGGCTGTACAAATAAAGCCCCAAGCTGCCCTGCTGGGGATGGAGCTGGCGCTTCGGGAAGAAGACAGCCGGAAGGCATTTGAATTTGCCAGAGAGGCTCTGGAACTGTTGCGCGGAAATGCCTGTCATTGTTACCTCTTGCCCCTTCTGGAACAGATGGGACGGATATCAGGAGAGGGATTTTCAGAGGGAGATTGGCTATATCTGAGGGGAGCAGACGAATTTCGAGATATTTTCAAACGTATATACCACATGTCGGGGTATCCGGAAAATAGAGTCTGGCAGGGAATTTCAGTGGAAAATACCAGGGAGGCGGGAATCACGCTGAAAATGCTGCGGAAATTTGCCGGAAAACCTTTGGATAAAGCTGTCTTTGATGATGATGGAATAATTGTCACCAGAAGGCAGTTAGAGAAAATAGAGAGTGGAGCCCATAAGCCTTCTTATACGAATTATCAGCGCCTGGTTCATCGGTATGGAAAGCTCGGAGGATGGATGATTCCCATGTTGGAGACAGACTCCATTGAGGTGTTGGAGCTGCGGCAGGAGATTTCCTCCCAGATTGGGTTTTGCCAGTGGGATAAAGTGGAAGCCGGGATGGAGCGCCTAAGGCAGAAGGTGGATATAGCTTATCCCAGGGTGAGGCAGGAGCTTTTGTTTTTTGAGGCAATTATCCTGCTGGAACGTAAGGGAGAGTTGGAGAAGAGCCTGGAGCTGCTACAGAAAGCACTGCATGTCACAGTGCCGGAATGGGAGGGAAAGGATGCAAAATGGTGGGTCTTTCAGAGGGAGGAGATTATTATCGCCAGTAATATCTTGGATATCTACAGAGAAATGGGAAAGCTGGCGGAAGCGAAAGAATGGTGTGAGGCAATCTGTTTTTCTATGGAGCAGCAAAAAGACAGAACAAATATAATGCATACAGGGTATGCGATATTGATGGAAGTCCTTGATAATTACTTAGGAGAATTAAGACTATACGAAGAGGCAATAGATGTCAGTAAGAAGGCTGTCTCTAACTATTTGAAACAGCCTAGGATTGGTACTTTGGACAGGGCATATTACCGCATTGCATGGAACACCTATGAGGCCGCTTCAGGGTCGGCACAACAAGATAAAAGGTTACAGAAGCAGTGGCGGGAGGCTTTTCAAGCCAGTGAAGGCATAGCAGCATTTGTTCGCGATAATTATCTGATGCGGCATTTAAAGGATAAAAGAGAAAAATACTTATTCTGACCTTTGTGCATTAATGTCAGATAAAGGATTAATATCGTTCTCTTCCACGGGGGAATCCATCAATATAGGATTTGTAGGGGCGGACATCTGACCAGAGACAGGTGGTAAGTACTGTGATGCCAAATGTGAGCAGCATGGAATTAAAAGTTTTTTTCTTCATTATGAAAAATCTCCTTTGCTTTTTTACTATTTTATCATAATAAAGAGAATCGGTTCAATACGTCAAATTAGTTGCCAGGACTGGCAACTAATTTGACGTATTGATGTTTAGTGGAAACGATAATATACTGAAATAAACAAAAATATGTCGCTATCTCATCTGCTATTTATACTGCTTAACAATTTCACTTGCCGTGAAACCAGACTGCATAACGCTGACCGGTTCAAGCGCATGATTACATTAGGCAGTATTCAGCGTTATGCAGTATAATGCCAGATGTTTAATTTTGTCTATATCAAAAAAAGAAAAAGGAGAAGAATTCTTAAAAAATTATATAGTAGTTTATATGACGCAGATTTTGAGTTGTCAGGAGAAAGGATAGGGAATCAATGTAATTCTTGTAAGATAAAGGACTGTAAAAAGGGACAAATAGAAAAAATGATAAACAATATAAATTTAATAAGGAGTGAGGATTGACAATGAATGCCGAATCAAAAAACATACTGAGAAAATCCGCAGACAGCCTGCTTACGGCGGGGCTTGCCGTCTGTCTGGGTTCGGGCCTGGGCATCGTTTATCTGGAGTGCATAAGGCTTTTGGCGGACAGCGTCTTAACAAAAAACGCGGGCAGGATATGGGCCATATTTGCGGTGTTTGCAGGCAGCCTGCTGATATCAGCGGCGCTGGTCTGCGTTCAGAACGGCAAGGCTCTGACAATCAGGCAGAGGCTGATAGAATCACTGGAGCAGAAAGCCATAGACATCTGGCTGGCCTCAAATTATAGAGACAATGAAAATACCGAAAAAATGCTGCCCATTCTTCGAAATGATATTTTTACATATGCGGAACAGCTTTCAGGATTCCTGCTAAAAATAATGGGAACTGCCGTCTCCGTCATTTTGACAAGTATCTATGTCGCCATGATTGCGCCATGGCTTCTGGCTTTGACCCTTTTTCTATCCCTGGCGGCCATTTCAATCAGCGCCTGCAGGGGAAGGAAGCTGCCGGAGCAGAATGAAAAGCTTTATTTCCATATGGGCGCGATCTACAATCACAATGCGGAGCTGGTGCGGAACCGTGAAGCCGCCTATGTCCTCAACGGTGAAAGGGTCATCCGGCCCTATCAGAAAGAGATTGCCGACTATAAAATCGACCAGGCAAAGATTCTGGGCACGATGACGATGCAGAGGATTTTAGGTTCTGCAAACACGATCTTGAATACCTGTGCCATACTGATTATCGGAGGCTATGGGGTTTCCAGGGGCACCATTGAGATCAGCGGCCTGATTGTGCTTTTGGCGGCTGTGGGATCCTTGACCAATACTCTATATCAGATTCCCGGCTGCATTTCGGCTTATCAGCAGCTTAAGGGGATGGACAGCAGGATTGGCGCTTTGCTGACCCCTCAGGCCACGGCTCCAAGCGGATTTGAAGATATAGACAGGATTACTTCCATCTCGGCACAGAACCTGAGCTTTGCCTATGAGGACGGAAGCGGGGCATTCCATGGAAATCTCTTTGAAGACCTGAATATAAGCTTGAAATCAGGGGAATGCCTGATTTTAAAGGGAGCGTCAGGCTGTGGCAAATCCACTCTGCTGAAAATTTTCGCATATCTTTTAAAAGGCTACCGAGGAGATGTTATCTGCGGCGGTAAAAATCTGAAACATTTGAAGGAAAACGCCTTTTGGGACAGGATTTTATATTTAAGTCAGGAGCCCCAGCTTATCTCAGGCACAATCAAAGAAAATATCACTATGTTCAAAGAGGCGGATGAAAGCAGGCTCAGTCATGCATTGGAGCGGGCAGGATTAATAGACCGTGTTCCCGAATTCCAGAGGGGCGTGGACACTCCTGTTTCCATGCTGAATCTGTCCTCCGGAGAGCAGCAGAGAATTTGCCTTGCCAGGGCCTTTTACGGGGATTATGATGTGATTGTTTCCGATGAAAGCTTCTCCGCGGTAGACCCTGACTCGCGCAGGGAGATATTCGGAAAGCTCCTCGCGCAGCTCAAAGAAAAGTCTCAGATGCTGATTATGTCCTCGCACACGGATTTTGATTATGATTCCAAAGATTCTGTAAAAATTTTCGATATGGGAGGAAAAAAGGAATGAAAATGCTGGACAGACTGAAATCCACAGCCATCATACTGAAAAACCATAAGCTGAAATTTGCCGCTCTGCTGATGGCATTTTCTTTCATATCCTTTGCGCTGCCGTTGGCCGCGCCCTTTATGATACAGTCTATCATGGGAAAAATAGAAAATGGCATGAGCGTAACGCCATTGATGATATTTCTATTGACCATGGCGTCCTTATTCCTTCTCGTGTTGGATTACATGATAAATGTATATGGAAATGTCATGTGCGCAAACCTTATTTACAGGGGCTCGGCGGAGCTGTATAAGGATTTGTTTGCCCTGCCCTACGGGGAGAGGGAAGCAAAATACAAGGAGGAAGACCTGCTCCAGAATATTACCGCGTTTACCGATTCCGCCCTCTCACTGTGGGTCATGATTATCAGATTCGGAATCAGCGTGGTGGTAATCGGTGTGCTGTTGATGCTGTCGGTGAATGTGCATTATACGGTTTCGTTTTTTATCCTGGCTCACATAGGCGTCACGATTCTTGCGGGCAAAAAAATCAACGGCATATCCGAAACATATGCGTCCCGGCTCCAGGGCCTTGAAGCGGAAAAAAATAAAAATATCGAAGAGCTTATGTATAAAGCGGATTTTATCAATATGAACAGTCTGCAAAGCGTCCTGAAAAACCGTTTCGACCAGACCAGAAGGGATATTTTCCGCGTTCAGGCCCAGCAGCTAAACAAGGATAATCTTTATCGTTCTCTGCATAGTGTAATCAGCGAGCTGGTAAGCGGATTCATTTATCCTGTTTTAGGATGCCTGCCCGGCAGCGTGGAGATATCAGGCGGAAAGCTGGCCTCCGTTAAGAGCATTATTGCGGAGTCGGGAAGCCAGACCCAGAGCATGCAGCAGATGGCGGCATATATCCCATATAATACCGTTCCGATCGACAATGGAAAGGCGCTTTTCGGTCTGAAAAGACAAAAGAAATCTCAAAATCATCAAAATGGCTGCGCTCTGGCGATTGACGGGCTATGCTTTGAAGCGGAGGGCAGAAAAATCCTGCGGGATATCAATTTAAGCATAGAAGAAGGGGAGCATATAGCGATAATGGGGGAAAACGGCAGCGGAAAATCTACATTGCTCCGCTGCATGATGGGAATGTACGCGCCCACATCCGGCAGCGTAACGGTGTTTGGCAGATCCCCGGCAAATGATTCGGAATATTTCAGGGAAAACCATGTTTTTGCATATATGCCCGCCGCCGCCCGGCTTTACGAAACTGCCATTGACGACAATATTTCAATGGGCAGTTTCAGTGAGATAAGCCTGGAGAAAATCAAGGACGCCACAGGGGTCTCTGATTTTTCGGATCGTGGGATTTCTTCCATAACTGAGCTTTCAGGAGGAGAGCAGCAGAGAGTGAATGCCGCCAGGGCCTTTTCCAACAGCGATGCGAAAATCATCCTTCTTGACGAGCCTACAGCGGCCCTGGACGGGGAACACGCCGGGAAGCTGATGGATTATATAAGGAGTAGCAGGGCTACGGTTGTTTACACCACCCACCGTGAGGAAGAGGCGGCATTTGCCGACAGGGTCATTCGGTTGTGAGGCAGACCGATTTCCCGGGGGAGGAGGATTCGCTTCTGACAGGGAGGCTCAGTCCTCGTCGTCATTGCTGTCAGCCAGAAGCAATGAGAAGATGAACTCGCTTCCCGCTCCCTCCGTGCTGATCACGTTGATGTGCTCCCCGTGGCAGTTTATGATCTCCTTCACGATGGACAGGCCCAGCCCGGTGCCCTTCTTGTCCTTGCCCCGGGAGTAGTCCGATTTGTAGAATCTGTCCCAGATCAGCTTCAAATCCTCCTTGGGGATGCCGATGCCGGTGTCCTTGACGGAGACGAACAGTTTATTCTTTTTCACGGAAGTCTCCACCTTGATGACGGAGTCGTGGTGGCTGAACTTGATCGCATTGTCCAGCAGGTTGTAGAGCACCTGCTGGATTTTTTCCATATCTGCGTTCACGTACATCTCGTCCCCGGTGAGAATCATCTCGATGGCGATGGTCTTCTTCCGGCAGGTCCCCTCAAAGGACGCGGCGGTGCTGCGGATGATGCCGTTGATGTCGAAATCCGCCCGCTTCAAGAGCATCCCCTTGGTGTTCAGGTTGTTCAGGGACAGCAGGCTGTTGGTGAGCTTGGTGAGGCGCTCCGTCTCGGTGAGGACGATGTTCAGGTACTTGTCATGCATCTCCGGAGGGATGGTGCCGTCGATCATGGCCTCCAGGTAGCCTCGGATGGAGGTCAGGGGGGAGCGGAAGTCGTGGGACACATTGGCCACGAATTTCTTCTGGTCGTCCTCCGCGCTGGCGATCTGGCTGGCCATGTAGTTCAGGCACACCGCCAGGTAGCCGATTTCATCGTCGCTCTCCACCTGGAACTCATAGTGCATGTTCCCGGCGGCGTACTGCTCGGTGGCGTAGGTGATCTTCCGCAGGGGAATGTACACCATCTCCGTGAAGAAGATCAGGATGATCAGGGACAGGAGCAGCAGGATGACCAAAGTGATGTAGGAGATGTTCAGCATCCGGTTGCAGGAATCCTCGATCCGCAGCATGTCGCAGTGGATGACCACATAGCCCTTCACCATGTACTGGAAGGTGATGGGGGAGAAGACGCTGAGCATCTTCGAGTCGAAGTTGCCGAAGAAATCGTTCACCATGTAGTAGGAGCCGCCGGTGGCCGTGGGGTCGAAATTATCGATGACAATCTCGTCTTCCACATTCAGGGAGGCCCCCGTGTCCAGCACCAGGCGGCCTGAGGGATTGATGATGCGGATGGTGGAGTCCAGGTAGAGGGCCAGGGAGTCAAGCTGGTCCTTCACCGTCTCCAGGTCCGTCTCGCTGGCGTAGAGCCCTGCGGCGTAGGTGTCGGAGATGCGGGTGGCCTCCAGGTAGAGGTCCTCCGCCTTCTCCCGGATCAGGTGGTCCCTGGTCATACTGGGCACAAAGGTGGTGACGATGATGAAGCTGAACACGCCGAAGATGAAGTAGGCCAGTATGAACTTCAGGTAGAGGGTCTTCTTCATGTATTGCGCACCTCGAATTTATAACCCACGCCCCAGATGGTGGTTATCTTCCAGTTGGCGTGGTCCTTGATCTTCTCCCGGAGGCGCTTGATGTGCACGTCCACGGTGCGGGTGTCCCCCACGTACTCGTATCCCCAGATCTGGTCCAGGAGCTGCTCCCTGGTGAAGACATGATTGGGGGAGGAGGCCAGGAAATACAAAAGCTCCAGCTCCTTGGGCGGCATGTCCACGGTGCGCCCCATGTAGAGCACGGAATAGTTGGTCAGGTTCACGGACAGGTCCGCGTACTGAACGCATTTGTCGGCGCTGGCAGCGGGGGAGGGCGCGGGGGAGGCGGGCTTGTAGCGGCGCAGCACGGCCTTGGCCCTGGCCACCAGCTCCTTGGTGTCGAAGGGCTTTTCGATGTAATCGTCCGCGCCCAGCTCCAGCCCCAGGACCTTGTCGAAGATCTCGCCCTTGGCGGAGAGCATGATGATGGGCACGGTGTACTTGTTCCGCACTTCCCGGCAGACCTGGTAGCCGTCCATGCCGGGGAGCATGATGTCCAGCAGGATCAGATTGGGAGAAAAGCTCTCCATGGCGGGCATCACGGATTCTCCGTCATTGACGATCAGGGTCTCGTAGCATTCCTTGGTGAGGTAGAGGGCTATCAGTTCGGCGATGTTGTTGTCGTCGTCTACTATCAGGATTTTCTGTTTATTTACCATGTTTCCTGCTCCTAATTTTATATTACTGGTTCCGGATTTATTCTGTAGGCGGGCTGACGGCGCCCCGGTAACCTGCTCCGGGCGCTGCCATGCCCTTTCGGGAGCCGGGCGGGCCGCAGGAAGGCGGCTGCGCCAGGCTGGTGCCTCGGAGGGAATGGGGGCTGCGGGGCGGGGCGCCCGGCACGGCACCGGGGGTATCTGCGGGGCGCTTACTTGAAGGTGACGATGGTGACGCCGGAGTCCCCCTCGCCGTACTCACCCAGCCGGTATTCCTTCACGTATTTCAGGCGCTTGAGATGCCCGTGTACGGCATTGCGCAGGGCGCCTGTCCCTTTTCCGTGCACCACCCGGACGCTTGGCAGATGGGCCAGGTAGGCGTCGTCCAGGTATTTGTCCAGAAGCGCCAGGGCCTCGTCCACGGTCTTGCCCAGGAGGTTGATCTCCGTGGAGATGGACATGGTCTTGGACATCTTCATCTTGCCGGAGCGGTCACCGCCGCCGCTGCGCTGGAGCTTGGGGGTGGTGACGGTCTCCTCCTGTACGTAGATCAGGTCTTTTACATTGGTATGGGTGCGGATGATGCCGCACTGGACGAACAGCGCCCCCTTGGCGTCCGGCAGGGTGCTGACAGTGCCAGTCAGGCCCATGGAGACTATCTTCACGGCGTCTCCTTTTTTCAGCTTCTTCGGGTCGATGGCCTTCTTCTCCGGGGCTTTCAGGCCGCCGTTCAATGAGAGGCTGCCGCCGACGGAGAGATGGTCGTTCTTCTCGCTTATCTTGTCCCGCACCTTCTGGCGCTTCTTCTCCAGCTCCCGGATGTCCGCGCCGGCGCCTGCCTTGTGGAAGTCCCGTATGGTCTCGTCGGCCACCTCCTTGGCCTCCTGGAGGATCTCCCTGGCCTTCTCGTTGGCCTCCCGGAGGATCCGGTCCTTGGCCTGGTCGATTTTGTCGTTCTTCTGCTGGAGCTGCTCCTGGAGGAGGCGGATGCTCTCCTTGTGCCGGGCGATTTCCAGCTGTTCCTTCTCGATGGTGATCCGGCTCTGCTCCAGGTCGGCGATCACGTCCTCGAAGGTCTTGTCCTCCTTGCCGATCTGTTCCCTGGCGGCGTCTATGATCTCCTCCGACAGCCCCAGCTTGGCGGAGATGGCGAAGGCGTTGCTCTTCCCGGGGATGCCGATCAGCAGCCGGTAGGTGGGCTGCAGGGTCTCCACGTTGAACTCGCAGCAGGCGTTCTCCACAAAGGAGGTGGAGAGGGCGTAGATCTTCAGCTCGCTGTAGTGGGTGGTGGCCATAGTGCGGATGCCCCTGTCGTGGAGGTAGTTCAGCACCGCGATGGCCAGGGCCGCGCCCTCGGTGGGGTCTGTCCCCGCCCCCAGCTCATCGAAGAGGCAGAGAGAATCCGCGTCCGCATGGTTCAGGATGTGGACGATGCTCTTCATATGGGAGGAGAAGGTGGACAGGCTCTGCTCGATGCTCTGTTCGTCCCCGATGTCCGCATAGACTTCCGTAAAAATGGACAGTTCCGAACGGTCTAACGCAGGGATGTGGAGCCCTGCCTGGCCCATGAGGGTGAAGAGGCCCACGGTCTTTAAGGAGACGGTCTTGCCGCCGGTGTTGGGGCCTGTGATGACCAGCAGGTCGAAGTCCCGGCCTAAATGGATGTCGATGGGCACCACTTTCTTCTTGTCCAGCAGGGGATGGCGGCCCTTGCGGATATTGATGGAACGGTCGTCGTTGAAGACAGGCTCCGTGGCGTTCATCTCCATGGCCAGCTCCGCCTTGGCGAAGATGAAGTCCAGCAGGGTCATGATCTTCAGGTCGTCCGCCAGCTCCTCGGTATGGGCCCCGGCCTGGGCGCTCAGATCCGCCAGGATCCGTCCGATTTCCTCCTTTTCCTCCAGCTCCAGCTCCCTGAGCTTGTTGTTCAGCTCCACCACCGCGGCGGGCTCTACGAAATAGGTGGAGCCTGTGGCGGACTGGTCGTGGACCATGCCGTTGACCTGGCCCTTGTACTCCGCCTTGATGGGGATGCAGTAGCGGTTGTTCCGCATGGTGATCACAGCGTCCTGGAGATAGGTGCGGTAGGAGCCGCTGAGCATGGAGGTGAGCTGGCCGTGTATCTTGTCGCCAGTCTGCAGCATGGAGCGGCGGATGTTCTTCAGCTTCGGGCTGGCGTCGTCCGCGATCTCCTCCTCGGAGAGGATGCAGCGGTGGATCTCATTGGCCAGGCCCGTCAGGGGGGTCAGCAGCTCGAAGTATTCGTCCAGGGTGTCCCGGGCCTCGTCCTCCGGTTCCGGGCTGCCGCCGCGCCTGTCCCTGTCGGAATCTCTGTCGTTGCCGGAGGCCCTGCCCCCTGCCCTGCCGTCATTCCTGTCCTGCCTGCCATAGGCCTTGATGCGGGCCACATTGTCCAGCATGGAGGCGATGTTCAGGAGCTCTAAGATGGAAAGGGTGCTGTCCACCTCCAGGGAGCGGATTGAATAGCCCAGATCCTTGTTGTTGCCGAAGGACGTGCTGCCGAAGCGGAACAGGCGGCGCAGGGCATCGGCGGTCTGTCGCTGGTTCCTGCGGATCTCGCCCAGGTCGGTGGACGGGACAAGCTCCCGGCAGAGCTTCTTGCCCGGCGCGGAGTTGGCCTTGTTCGCCAGCAGCTCGATGATTTTGTTGTATTCTAAGGTTTTCAGTACTTTTTCGTTCATGATAGACTCCTTTATTCCTGCGGGCAATGAGCCAGGCGGCCGCGCTTGCACGGCCGGTTGGCGAATGCCGCGAGGGTCAAATGCCGCGAGGGTCAAATGCCGCGAGGGATTTGATTCCCGCTGATTCTGGCTGGTCCGGCAGAATGCTTCGGGCATTTCTATGCCAGACCTTCAAAGATTTCCTGCAGGGTCATGGTGATGTGGGGGAAGGCCCGCAGACTGATTTCGGTCTCGGCGTTGTAGTGCTCTTCCTCCTTATCGTCCTGCAGGATATAGCTCTCCTCCAGGACGTAGCGGCCCTCCCGGAGATAATAGATTTCCAGATGTCCCTCGGGGGAGAGGATCCAGTATTCTTCCACGCCCGCCGCTTCATAGATATCCTTTTTCTCCGCCCGGTCCCGCTTGGAGGTGGATGGGCTTAGGGTCTCCGCGACGAACTTGGGGGTCCCGCTGTAGGAACCGCCCTTTAAGTGCTTCCTGTCGCAGACGATCATGATGTCCGGGCACAGATAGTCGTCGTTCTTGTTCGGATGGTATTTGAAGTCCAGGTTTTCCATGGAGACCAGGCAGATGCTGTCCTTTAGGCCCTGCTTTATAATGAGGTAAAGATTCCCGTTCACGATGCCGTGCCGATAGCTTGGCGAAGGGGACATATCATAAATCACGCCGTCGATTTTTTCGTCTTTCCTTCGTTCCAGTTCCGCCATTCCCATAATATCGTCCTCCCTTTTTGATTTCATTCTAACATATACCTGTATATTTGCCAACAGAAGAACCGAAATAGCATGGACAATTTCTTTCTCCTCTATAACTATTGGGATATATTTGTCCCCGAAAAATGTATTGCAATTGATATTTATATATGTTATCATAAAGGAACTTTACAAAATCTATTTTTCGGAATGGCAAGAGCTGACAGAGAGCTTCTGCCGTATAATGAGAGGCTTCCGAGAGGGGCCTGAAGTCCGGGCGTTTTGCCTGAAGCAACCCATGAATCATGAAAGAACGTAGGCAGACGCAACAGGACGATTGTCTGTTTTTCGTCTGTCTGCCGGAAAAAGGGAGGTAATATGCTTACAAGTGGAGAACTCATCGAATATCTTGCCGATACTGACAAGCACAGGAAAGATTTGGGGTTAGAAGAATGAATTTTATCAGTCGGCTTATGGATTCCGGCCAGGCAGATTCAAAGAATATTAAGGAGACGCATTGAATGAAAACATTTCAGTTACCGATTGATAAGATAATTATTCAATTAGGCTATAAGTCCTCTGGTAAGCTTTTTATGTCTAATCAATTTCAAAACGCCCCTTTATCTCCGCAGTCTAAAAGAATATTAAAAGAGATAAACCCATATGCGGCATACATTGTTGATAATGCTCCATTTGTGTTGTTTTTTGACAAGATAATGAATGATGATAGTTCGTTTAAAAAAGTTAGTAAACAGGTTTGGAATGCTCAAATTCCTGTCGCAATTTTTTGTGATGAGAGCACAGTAAAAATATTTAATGGACTGTCGATAGATGACTCGAACTATATACTGAGACAAATTGAAGCATATTCAACGGAGGATTGCAATGAAATCTCGGATTTTTCCTACTGGCAGATTTCTAATCCAATCTTCTGGAACAAATATAACCAGATTTATTCAGAAACTAAATTAAACCAAAGTCTATTGGATAATATATCATTTTTAACGAGTGAATTAAAAAACACTTATCATATACAGTTCGGGACAAAACTTGTCCTTCGGTTGATTTTTATTCGCTATCTTATTGATAGAGGTGTAGATTTAGACTATGGCAATTTCTCAACAGATATTTCACAGTCGCAAAAAGAATTTTTAAGAATAGTTAGTAACAAACATGATGTTTATAAATTATTTGCTCATCTGAAAGAAAAGTTTAATGGAAATCTGTTTGAGTTAGAAGATGAAATAGATTGTACTGAACTTACCGCACAGATATTTGCTCTGTTGTCTGACTTCTTTTCAGGTAAAGAAATATTAAATACTAAACAGCTATCTTTGTTTGCGTTATATGATTTTAATATTATACCGGTCGAATTGATTAGCAATATTTACGAAATACTTCTTGGTAAAGAAGCACGCGACAAAGATAATGCGTTTTACACACCAAACTATTTAGTTGAATACATTTTAGACAGAACAGTTACGAAAACCTTAAAAGAGAAATCCTCGTTTACAATTTTAGACCCTTCTTGCGGATCCGGCGTATTTCTTGTAGATAGTTATCGGCGTATAATCCAAGAAAATTTGGGTGAAAGGCTTTATTGTGATGATGACGCTGTCCTAAAGCGGCTCTTGACAAATCATATCTACGGTATCGATATTAACGAAGAAGCCATTGATGTAACGATTTTTTCCCTTTATTTGACCATATTGGATTATAAAGATCCTAAAACCCTTTCTGAGTTTATCTTGCCAAATTTAAAAGGAGAGAATTTGTTTGTTGGCGATTTTTTTGACGAAGAGAAATTAATGCCTTTGACAGAAAAAAATATTGCTTTTGATTATATCATTGGAAATCCTCCATGGGGTAATGTAAAAACTGGGCTGCATATGTCTTATTGCAAATCAAAAGGATTTGCCGATAAGCAACAGAATAATGAAATCAGTAGAAGCTTTGTGTTCCGTGCAAAGGATTTTTGTACAGTCAATACAACTTGCTGTTTTATTTTACACTCGAAGTTGCTTTATAATCAAAAAAACCCAGCGGTTATGTTTCGTAAGTTCATGTTAAAAGAAACAGAAATCTGCGATATAGTAGAACTGTCTTCAGTAAGAAAATTGGTATTCGAGAATGCTGATGCTCCTGCTGCTATTGTTGTATTTAAATATAATCTTCAGAATAACTTAATGCATAACTTTACTTATACATCAGTTAAGCCAAATATCTTTTTTAGACTATTTCATGTGATTTGTGTTGAAAAGAATGATGTTAAAAGCATTCCTCAAGCCCTGTTATTTACTTACGATTGGGCTTGGAAAACAATTGTTTATGGCAGCAGTTATGATTTAGAGACTATTATAAAGCTTAAAAATAAATACCCCACAATAGAACAGACATTAGATGAACAAACCCCTTCAATTGTTAAAGGTGCTGGCGTAGAGTATCAAGATGGAGATAAAAAAGATGCAACACATTTACTGGGACGTAAACTTTTGGATTCTCAAAATGGAGTTGAACACTTTATTGTAAACAGTTCTTGTACTTCGATTTTTAGTAAACCTAAAGTACATCGTCCTCGAGATAGTAAGCTCTTTGAACCACCATATGTTTTAACTCCAACGGGCATAGATTGTAATACCTATAAGCTTAAAGCGGCATATAGTGATGATTCCTTTGTTTCAAAAAAGACGATGTATATAATTAAAGGTTCTAATGAGCAAAAGAGTCTATTGCTAAATTTAGTGGGGTTGCTGAATTCATCATTGTATGCTTATTTGAATCTTATGCTTGGCACATCTATTGGAATAGAGCGGGAGCAAAGATTTATGGATGAGGTATTATCGTATCCGTACTTATTTTCTGAGAAAGTAGTTGATAAAGTTGACCATATCCAAACCACGCTGAACAAACAGAAACAATATGTATTATATGATTGTGATATAGATAGCGACGTAAAGCAGCTCGATGATATGATTTTAAAAGAATTGGGGTTGGAGCATAATAACTTCATAAACTATGCTATTGACATACAAATTCCAGAATTAACGAATCCTGTTAAAAGCCAGGCATATAGAACAGTATCTGTTGATGATTTAAAAGAATATAGCAAATGTTTTGTTAAACAGTTTTCTTTGGTATATAATCCGAGTGGCCAATATGTATCCGTGACATTGTATCCAAGTATCGGAAATCACTATGCTGTATTTGAATTACAAATCAATAATAGTAAACCTGTTGCTGAAATAGTAGTTGCAGATGAAGTGAATGACGAAAAAAAACTACTTGCCCAGTTTTCTGTGTATGAATACAATGACAAATTTTATCAAATGCGTGATGTAATACACTTTAGCACAGATTCGTTATTTATCCTTAAGCCTAATTTCTATAAAAATTGGCATCCTGCTATTGCTGAGATTGATCTTGCAGATGTAATAGACCAGATTATGGCTGCTTCGGGAGGTGATGAATAATGGGAGGATTTCAAAATCAATTATTAAACCAAAATTTTAAACAAAACTTTTACAATATAATTATTACTGCATTGATTGCAAGCTGTAAGCTGATGGTACAAAATTGTTGTTCAAATAAAGCAGGGCTTCCCAACCATGAAGAAAAAATTCGAACACATTTGTTAGAGAACTATCTGGAGAATGAAAATGTTCGTTGTACTATTGGATTATCTGATGTACCTATTAGATTTCTTCCAGAGGTCCCTGAAAACTACGATGCGGATACCGATACATATATTGGACGAACAGATATACGGGTTTTTTCTAGCAACTGGTTAAGGAATCCAAATGACTATTATATTGTAGAATGTAAGCGGCTTGATGGAACACAATCTTTAAACCAAAAATATGTTGACGAAGGTATATGTAGATTTGTTGGTAATACTCCCAAATATTCATCGTATAATAATCAAAACATTATGCTGGGCTTTGTCGTAAAAGACATTGATTGTTCTGTTGTTATTAGTACAATAACCGATATCCATAGCAAAAAGATAGGCAGCATTATCACCCAAAATATAACCCCTATTGTAAATGCTGATGACTATTATCTTTGTGAAAGCATTTATACTAACCGATTATCTTTAAGCCATATTTTTTATAATATTTCAAGTGTAATATCTTCATAAAGAAATCATAAAGCATGGAAAAGGCGGCGGATGCCAGAATGCAAGGAACGCTTTCAGACAGAGGGACATTCGGTTGAAGTGTAAAAATCTTTCAAGTTCGAAGCGTTGAAGTAAGGCGGCAGATATGGTAGAATAACATCACTATAAACATCATATCCGACTGTCGGAAAGGAGTTATGCAGGGAACAGGCATGGGGAAATGACGGCCGATGGCCAGGGGGACAGGAAAGGGGCATGGGCAGCCCGCAGAGCGGAGGGACATATGGACCGGGGGGGCAGAAACGAAAAGCGCAGACAGATGTCATTCTCCAGACGGCTGATAAAGGTCTGGATTTTTGGCGTAGCCATTCCTCTGGTTCTGGTGGAGATTCTCTTCCTGGCCCAGTTCTACCGCATCAACTACCGGGAGGTGGAGGAATCCATCACCAGCGACTTAAACAGGATGTCCCGGGAGATGACCGACCTGATGGACAATATGAAGATGCTCTCCTGGCTCATGGAGGCGGACGGCACCGTGGGGAAGAACCTGGTGACCTACCTGGAGGAGCGGGACAGCGCGGAGAAGGGTAATCTCCTGGTCTATCTGAGGGAGCAGATAGCCAACTATGAGGTGGCGAACCCTTCCGTGGCAAACCTGACCTATCTGTACATCCCCAAGGGACAGAAGGAGCCCGTGAAGATCAACCAGAGCTCTCTGGTCTACGCAGGAATGCCCGCGGAGGAGGACTTCCTGTGCAAATGGGAGAACATCGCGTTCTATGGCCCCCACAAATCGAAGTCCATGGCCGGGGAGTACGAATGCATCTCTTTGCTGCGAAGATACCGGACGCTGAAGGATTACGGTGAAATCTACATCTATGTGGAATCCGGTTTCCGGTATCTGGACGAGCTGGATATGGGAAGCATGGCGGACATGAACAGCGTTCTCCTGATGCAGTCCGCCGACGGGAAGATCATGTACAGCTCCAATGAGGAGGTGGCGGCGAAAGGCCTGGACTGGCAGAAAGGGATTACCGAGGTGCAGATGGCAGGGGAGCGGTATCAGATTTACAGCCGGGAGATGAAAGGGGACTGGCAGCTGCACATCCTGGTGCCCACCCGGGAGCACTACCGGCTCGTCTACCGCATGGCCCTGAACCTGGGGCTGATCACCCTGTTCGTCATCTCCTTCTGCCTCCTGATTTCCGTCCTGCAGTGGAGGAACACCTACAAGGCCTTCAACAGATTTGATGAGGGTCTGCGGGCCATCGCCGAGGACGAGGACGTGGAGTCCCGTGTGGAGCGGATGAACATCCGGGAGTTCGACGAGCACTTCGAGCTCTTCGACAAGATGAAGAAGAACATCCTGCGGCTTCTGGGCAAGGTGCAGGAGGAGGAAAAGCGCCGCAGGGAGCTGGAGGTGCGGGTGGTCCTGGGGAAAATCAATCCCCATTTCCTCTACAATACCCTGGACACCTTAAAGTGGTACGCGGCGGGAAAGCAGGACAGGGAGATGACGCGTTTCATCACGGCCCTGAACAGGCTCCTTCTATATAATATGTCCCGGGACGACGGCACTACCCTGGAGCGGGAGCTTGAGGCCATAGGGGCCTACATCGTGCTCCAGCAGCTTCGGTACGACATCCGGTTCGTGGTGGATACGGGCAAGCACCCGGAGATCCTCCAGACCGTGATGCCACGCTTTATACTACAGCCTGTAGTAGAAAATGCGATCAAGCACAGCGGCTGCAACAAGGGGGAGATCCGCATCGAGGTGGAGCTCCTGGCCAGCGGCAAGATATCGATTCTGGTGAAGAACAACGGCAGCCCCATCGACCCGGAGAAGATACGGCAGGTCCTGGAGCAGAAGCAGGATGTGTCCGCAAACGGCATCGGCCTACAGTATGTGGCCAGGATGCTGGAGAGCTTTTACGGGAGCGAGTTCGTGCTGCAGGCGGAGCGGCTGGAGGACGGCTTCAATGTGGTGGAGATCCGCATTCCCTTCGCCGCGGAGGCGATTGTGAAGGAGGCCAGGGGGATATGCCCGTCCAGGGCCGACACCGTGCTTTAGCCGGGGGATATGGCAAGGAGCGTCCATGGCCTCTGCACCGGGGGGAGGCCGGGGAATGGGAGATTTGTGCCTGCCGGAGGCGGGCAGGGGGGTAGAAGATGATCAGGGTATATGTGGTGGACGATGAGAAGCTGGTGCGCCGGGGCATCATCGGGCTGATTGACTGGGAGAGATACGGCATGGAGGTGGTGGGGGATTCCGGCAGCGGCGAGGAGGCCCTGCGGTTCCTGCGGGAAAAGGGAGCGGACATCCTCTTCTCCGACCTGGAGATGCCCGGCCTGTCCGGCATCCCCTTCCTCCAGGAGGTGCGCAGGAGCTTTCCCAGGCTCCAGATGGTAGTGCTGACCATGCACCAGGAATTCGAGCTGATACAGCAGGCCCTGCGCATCGGCATCCTGGACTACATCACCAAGGCCCAGATTGAGGAGGAGAATGCGGATGCCTTCATGCAGGGGGTGCGCAAGCGCTATTTGGAGGTGGAGCGGCATTACCAGAGGCGGGAGCGGAAGGTGGAGAAGGAGAGCATCTATGTCTGGGAGCTGCCGGACTTTTCCCAGGCCCAGGCCGTGGCCAGGGAGCTGGAGGCCCAGGGCTTCGTCTTCGAGCTTTTAAACGAGACCTCCTTCCTCTTTCCCTGCACCATACGCCCCGGGCTGCTGCAGAGCATAGCCGGACGCTTCGACAGGGAGCGCTCCACCCTGCTGGAGATCAGGGAGGTTGCGGGAGTGCCCTATGAGAGGCTGGAGAATGCCCTGCAGACCACGGGGAAGCGCCGGCTGTTCCAGGACAGGAGGCCCGGGGAATACTGCTATGCCTACGCCTTCCCGGAGCTTCTGCAGGAGCAGGAGGGCTGTACCAGAGAGGCGGTGCTGCAGCTCAGCCTGGAGATGGCGTTCATGGTCAGGGATCAGGATTATGAAGAGGGCATGGCCAGGATTCGCACCGCGGCGCTCTCCGCGGAGGAGCGGATCGCGGTGTTCTACCACTTCGACCTGCACTGGGCGGAATTCTCCGGCAAGGACATCTCCCGGTACTTTGAGGAGACAGGGCATTTCCTCTGGTGGTATCAGTGGCGGGAATGGTTCGATGAGGTGCGGGGCCTGGTGCTCCACAGCATCGAGGGGACGGACGCGGAGCTGGCCACCATGGAGGAGCTCCACAGAGCCATGAACTATATCAGGGAGCACATGGACAGGGACATCACCCTGGAGGAGCTGCTGCGGCTGACGGGCATGAGCAAGAGCCATTTCTCCCGCAAGTTCAAGAACCTGACCGGCAAGACATTCGTCACCTATCTGAACGATTTAAGGATCGAGGCGGCGAAAAAGTACCTGACCGAGACCAGACAGCCCATCTACTGGATAGCAAAACAGGTGGGCTACGCGGACGAGCGGTATTTCCGCAGGATTTTCCGGGAGAGGATGGGGGACAATCCCAGACAGTTCCGTGAAAATCACCAAAAGTGATGTCACAGGCCTCAAAATGACATAAAAGTGCACAAAAGTATTTCGAAAGTGGGATAATTGTGTCTGAGAAAATAAAGAGACATAATTATCCTACTTTTTTGTACAATCAACCCTTAAATACGGGACTTTAAAAAGATATAATGTTTATGTCGACAAAAAATATGTGACAAGGAGGAAGGATATGAAAAAAAATACGAAAAAGAGATGGATATCAGCCGTTCTTGTGGCGATAATGACGGCCGGGTCGCTGGCGGCTTGCGGTGGAGAGCCAGCTTCCACAGACAGCAGCGCTCCGGAGGGTAAGACAGAAGAGTCTTCCGAAACTCCCGCAGAGAGCGATTCGGAGGAGGCCGATGAGGGTGGAGAGGCAGAAGGGGAAGCCGAAGCGCCTGCGGGCGACGGAGCCAAAACAGCAGAGGAGCTTCTGCTGGAGCCCTATCCGGAACCCGTGGACATCCATGTGGTGCTGCAGTACCGCGAGTCCGAGAACCCTGACACTCCTACAGATGCTACACCTGAGAATTCTACTGCGGTGAAGCTGCTGAAAGAGGAGCTGAACATCAACCTGATTTACGACTGGATTGTGAACGCGGACCAGTATTCCCAGAAGTTTGGCGCTGAGCTGGCGGCAGGCAATGTGCCCGATATCGTCATGTTAGGGAATAACGATTTCGAGGATCTGACCAGTCAGGGCGGATTGCTTGACCTGACCGAGGCCTATGAGATGTACACTTGCCCGGATTTGGAGAATATCTACAATTTCGACGGCAATTTCATCAATGTCGGCAAAAAGGACGGCAAGCTGTATGGACTGCCTGTAGGTTCGGATCCTGCACAGATGACTTCCCAGATGTACTACGATATGAACCAGCTGAAGGATGTGGGTATCACTTCCGCAGAACAGCTGCCTAAGACTATCGAGGAGTTTGAGGCCCTTTGCGACAAGCTGATGGAGGCCACTGGAGGACCGGTGCTTCCTGCCTGCAAGAACTACTTTGGTGCCCAGCTGGGAGATTTCACGCCTTTCTTCCATGCCTATGAGACCTGGGTCGGTGGTTGGATCGACAACAATGGCACACTGGAATATGCCGGCATCAGTGAGAAGAACAAGGATGTCCTGACCAAGCTCAACGAGTGGTACAACAAGGGATATTTCAAGAAAGACTTTGCGGCATATGATATCTGGGCAGCGGATTCCCAGGTGGTCAGCGACATCGTGGCAGGTAAATATGCCATCGTGCCCGGTTCCTGGTGGATTCCCAACTGGCCTCTGAACAGCAACAAGGTAGAGCATCCCGAAGCGGATTGGATAGTAGGGCCGAACCTGTCTCTGGACGGAGAGCAGCCTGCCATCCTGATCGATCGTTATCCTGTGAACAGTTTCATCGGCGTAGGCCTGAACTGCGAGCATCCCGAAGCCGTTTTCAAGGTGATGTACTGGTCCCTGCAGTACACGGTAAAGAACAGCCCTCCGGAAGTGCAGAATGCCATGACCGAGGAAGAGAAGACGGAGTGGAACAGCTATGTGTACACATGGGTGCCCTGGAGGATTTATTCCCCTACCTGTCTGAGGACCAACTTTGAAGTCATCAATCAGTACGCAAAGGAAGGCAAAACGGAGATTGCTATAGACGAAGCGCCCAGAAATAACGAATTCTGGGGATCTTGGTCCTCCTATCTGAAGTACGTGGAAAATCCGGACGACGGCGTGGCATGGGGGACTTACTTCAGCCGTCTGGCAGAGAACGGCGGTGTGGACAATATGATTAAGACCGTGGAAAGCGCCGACATCATATACAACGAGGTCTATGTCACCACACCTTCCATGATTACAAAGCAGGGCGAGCTGGATAAGCTTCGGGACAATACATTCATCAGCATGATTATGGGCGAGACGCCTATCGACGAGTTCGATACCTTCGTAGAGCAGTGGAAGGCCCAGGGCGGCGAAGACATCACAAATGAAGTGAACGAGTGGTATCAGAGTAAATAAGCAATAGTTGCGCACGGCACATATGCGCATTGGCAGGACAGGGCCGCCGCTGGAATG